>Ga0172367_10000344_pt1 | contig 70948 bp, 68 predicted proteins | sample Lak10m_FD_114542 | JGI IMG/M metagenome (GOLD analysis project Ga0172367, IMG submission 114542) | Freshwater microbial communities from Kabuno Bay, South-Kivu, Congo - kab_022012_10m | ecosystem: Environmental > Aquatic > Freshwater > Lake | place: Democratic Republic of the Congo: South-Kivu... | reverse complement strand
GGCCAAGCTCTCCCGCCTGATCGACATGGTGGATGACACCAACTGGGTTATGCTGGGGGCGGATATCAAAGGAGACATCTACGAAGGGCTACTGGAAAAGAACGCCGAGGATACCAAATCAGGAGCCGGTCAGTATTTTACACCCCGCGCCCTGATCCGGGCGATGGTTGAGTGCGTCCGACCAGAACCGGGCAAGACCATTGCCGACCCGGCCAGCGGTACCGGTGGGTTCCTGTTGAGATCCTATGATTTTTTGGTGGACAACTATCCGTTGAACAAAAGCCAGAAGGAGTTTCTTAAGTTTGATACCTTTGCCGGCAATGAGATCGTCGCCAACACCCGGCGGCTCTGCCTGATGAATATGTTTCTGCACAACATAGGTGAGGTGGACGGCGACAGCATGATATCGCCCAATGATTCGCTGGTGGCCGACAACGGCAAACGGTATGACTATGTCCTGACCAACCCACCCTTTGGCAAGAAAAGCTCCATGAGCTTCACCAACGATGAAGGGGAACAGGAAAAGGACGAACTGACTTACAACCGGCAGGATTTCTGGGCCACAACCTCCAACAAGCAGCTCAATTTTGTCCAGCATATCCGCACCATGCTGAAAACCACCGGATGTGCTGCCGTAGTTGTTCCCGACAACGTGCTATTCGAGGGGGGAGCAGGGGAAACGGTCAGAAAAAAGCTGCTGGAAACCACCGAGCTGCACACCATACTGCGCCTGCCTACCGGTATCTTCTATGCCAACGGCGTCAAGGCAAATGTGCTGTTTTTCGACAACCGTGAGGCCAGCCCAAACCCGTGGACGAAAGATATCTGGATCTACGACTACCGCACCAACATCCACCACACACTGAAGAAGAAACCGCTCCGCTATGATGACCTGCAGGAGTTCATCAGCTGTTACAATCCATTAAACCGCCACCAGCGCAAGGAAACATGGGATGCGGAGAACAACCCGGAAGGCCGTTGGCGTAAGTATGCCCGTGAGCAGATTGTAGCGCGGGATAAGACCAGCCTCGATATCTTTTGGCTCAAGGACAAAGGGCTTGCTGGTCTGGACAACCTGCCAGAGCCGGACGAACTGGCGGCGGAGATCATCGACAATGTTGAGGCGGGGCTGAGCAGCTTCCGGATGATAGCCGGGGGGCTGGGATAATGACAAGGCTTTGGGGGTAGTATGGAAATAGGTTGTAAGCTAATTCAATCTGGCCCTGTGCCAATATTTATTGTGGTCGTCAGTAGTACTTCTGACTTTATTCGGTTTTCAGAAATAGACTTGTGGCAAAAATTTCCCGACTTGTTTGGCAATGAAATATTATCATATTTATTTAGGGCCGTATCTACCGATAGGTTCTCGGATATTTTAATAAATGGTGTAGATGTATTGCCTACGGATGCTGTTATCTATGCTGATTGTCTCGAAAAGGCATTGGAGTATGGTGGATGGCCAAAAACGGTAATGGCATTTGATCCACAATTTATGAAAAAAGCTTATAAAGAAGTAGATTCATGCATTGCTGAAGACGATCTCATAGAAATAATAAAGACATATCCTACAAAAATTACCAGTGAAGACGGAAGTAAATATACACTAACCCGACTCGACCGTGGCGACGCACGCGCAACAAGTGGTTATGATGTTAATTATGGATGGTGGATTCCAAATGACCCTTGGGAGTGTTTAAAGATGATTCTAATCATCGCGAGACCTTCTGATGATGTCTTAAACATTATGTGAAGGTCGTAGTTGAGACAGATAGCTGAAAAACGTCCTTCTGCCGATCTCGAAAGTTTGGCATACTTCAGCCACCGACTTGTCTGAATTCTGATACAACACCCGCGCATTCTCCAGTTTGCTGACATCCGTTCTCGGGCGGCCACCGGAACGCCCGCGAGCCTTGGCTGATGCCCGGCCAGCTGAAGCTCGTTCTGACTTCAACTCCCGCTCCATTTGGTTGATCGCGCCAAGGATCGACAAGAATGCTCGACCGGTGGCAGTGGATGTATCGATATGCTCCCGCAGAGAAACGATCTGCACGCCACGTTTCTCAAACTCCTGCACCAGCGACAATAGGTGCATCAGCGATCGGGTCATCCGGGAGAGTTCCGCCACAACCAGCGTATCTCCATCGCGCAAAAATTCCAGCAGCCGATCCCATTCCGGGCGGGATTCTTTTACCCCGGAAATCTTGTCCTCAAATATCCGTTCACATCCTGCCGCTTTGAGTAAATCGATCTGTGAATCAAGATTCTGATCCCGAGAACTCACTCGTGCATAACCAAACCGTGCCATCTGCCATCCTCCTGAGTGCAACTACCCGTCTCTGTTATAATCATATTGCACGTTGATTCTGGCAGAGGTTATTGCACTGCTTTCATGGAAATATACGAAGGGATCGAACCCTCGTAAGTGCCGGTGCAAAAAGTACACTTGTTGCACCACTCTTCAATTACATAAGATCACGCTAGATTATGATACTGATTGGCATTTCTCAACGATCTGAAGTAAAATCAGGTTCAAACATTGGATTACGTGAGGTGAAACAATGAAGATTGCAATTGTCGGAGCAGGTGCTTTGGGCCTTTATTATGGAGCTCTACTACAGCGAGGCAGACAGGATGTACACTTCCTGTTACGGCGCGATTATGATGCAATTATCCAGAATGGTTTAAAGGTCTTTTCAATAAATGGCGATTTTGTCTTGCCAACCATCCAAGCTTATCGAAGTGCTGATGAAATTGGGACGGTTGACTTGGTTCTGGTTGGATTGAAGAACTTCAACAATAGTCTGTATGCCCAGTTGATTACACCGCTTGTAGGCAAAAATACTCTGATTTTGACCTTACAAAACGGGCTCGGGAACGAAGAGTCTTTGGCTGAACTGTTTGGAGCCGAGCATATAGTTGGCGGTATTGCCTTCCTGTGTTCCAATCGAGGAAAGTCAGGTGAGGTACATCATCTTGGTGTCGGACGCATCACCATTGGTAACTATCTTACCGATGACAAAAAACATGTAGAAATGCTTGCTTCAATATTTAATAGCTCTGGAATCGATTGCCGGGCCACCGATGACCTGAAGAAGGCCCGTTGGGAGAAGCTGATCTGGAATATCCCGTTCAATGGGCTCAGTGCCCTGCTACTCCAACCAGTCGATCAACTTTTGGGAGTTGAATCGACCAGAAAATTAGTACGTGACATAATGATCGAGGTGATTGCCGCCGCTAATGCTCAAGGGTTGTCATCACCAATCAAGGATTCATTTGCTGACTCCATGATTACAACCACTGACACCATGAGGGGATACAAGCCATCAATGCAAATTGACAGAGAACAAGGGAGACAGCTGGAAATAGGTGCCATCTTCAGAACACCACTGGAGTTTGCTCAAAGACAAGGTGTTGCTATGCCTCGTGTAGAAATGCTGACAACACTCCTCGAACAGGTTGTAACAACTTGACCTGTCTGTTTTATTAGGCATTGAGGGAAAATTAACTTGAAAAGGGTCAAATTATAGGTAGGAATCCGCAAGTTGAGTCAAAGGCATCATTATGAAACGCATCCCTACCATCACGCAGGAATCCGGGCGCTATTTTTTAACAGACCATATCAGGGATGAGGTGGATTTTTACAATACACCGCAATCTTCAGGCGAAATACCGCCACCTGTTCAAAAACCGACACCTGCTGATAGCGTAATCATTCCGCTGCCGTCTCGTGAATCATGGGTCATACCTCCCTGTGACCTTCAAACAGCTATTGCCAACAGACAGAGTCATCGTCGCTTTACACACGAGTCACTTTCACAGGAAGAACTTGCCTTCCTGCTCTGGTCGACCCAAGGGGTGAGGAGCATTTTCCATGAGGCTGCCGTTCTCCGAACTGTTCCATCTGCAGGCTGCAGACACCCTTTTGAGACATATCTGGCGATAACTAATATAGAAGGAATTGAATCAGGTATGTACCGTTATCTTCCGTTGCAGAACTCTCTGGTGCATGTACGAGAGATAGAAAACCTGAAGGGACATCTGACCGCTGCTACCCGAGGGCAAAGATTTACCGGACAGGCGGCAGTCACGTTTCTCTGGACGGTCATTCCTGAACGTACTGAATGGCGGTATGCAGAGGCGTCCTACAAGGTTATTTCCCTTGATGCAGGCCATGTCTGTCAAAACCTCTATCTTGCCTGTGAGGCGATTGGTGCCGGCACCTGTGCTATTGCCGCCTATGATCAGGCTATGGCAGATGCCCTGCTCGGTGTTGATGGTAACAAGGAGTTTTGTATCTATATTGCCCCGGTCGGGAAAGTTGGCAGTACAGCATGAATTGGAGTGTGTATATAATGGAATGCTCTGATGGGTCATATTATACCGGTATAACGACTGATATTAAACGGCGGTTCAGTCAGCACACCGCCGGCACTGGTGCAAAATATTTCAGAGGGAGAGTTCCCGTGAAGGTTGTATATCTGGAAAACAACCATACACGTTCATCTGCCAGTAAAAGAGAAATCAAGATCAAGGCAATGAATAGGAGTGATAAAGAAATGCTTGTGGCAAGTAAATCATCGTAATATCAGATAAAATCTGGACAATGATTCCACCAACGTATATACAGGTGCAAAATTACTCTCAAGGAGCACACCATGACAAAAGCAGAGCTTGTTGCAAAAATTGCAGAAAAGGCAAAATTGACCAAGGCACAGGCTGAAGCGGCAGTAGCAGTATTCCAATGTGCTGTTACCACCGAGTTAATTGATGGGGGAAAGCTGACCCTGCCCGGATTCGGCACGTTCTCATCAGTAACAAGAGCAGCGCGTAATGGCAGAAATCCCCAGACCGGTAAAGCGATTAAAATCGCAGCCAAGAGATCTGGCAAATTCACTGCGGGTAAGAATCTGAAAAATTTGGATGCATGCAAGGCCGGCTGTAAAGCTAAACCGGCTGCTAAAGCTCCGGCAAAAGCAAAGAAGAAGTAATCAATAGAGAGCCAAAGCCCTCCTTATGAGGGCTTTGGTGTAAATATAGCCTGAACAGTATATTCAACCACTGAAGGCAAGATAGACGCTCCTATGCCTTGGACCATCAAATTCACAGAAATATACTCCCTGCCATGTACCAAGCCATAATTTTCCATCCCTGACAACAATCTGTACTGATGAACCATAAAAACTGGCCTTGATATGGGCATCAGAATTACCTTCTGAATGCCGAAAAGACGGGTGGTTCGGTATGAGTTCATCGCTGAACCATTCCATATCTCGCGTCACATCCGGATCAGCATTTTCGTTAATAGTCACAGCAGCTGTAGTATGAGGTACAAATACTGTAAGTACACCACTTTGCCATCCTGCCTGACTGACAACATCTGCAAGCTGCCGTGTAATCGATGTAAACTGGGTTCGTCTTCCTGTTGAAATACTTAATTCAGAGTATTTTGTCATGGTGCCTTCCATTCAACGTTATAATTACGAAATGCATCAACACGCTTTTGTAAAATGAATGATGCGCGATTTTCAATCAGCATCGCTTCCAGTTTTCAGGATCAATCCTCAATTCCTGCGTATTCATCCGGGCACATTATTCCACTCAACAATCGGCTGCTTTCCGGCCCTGTCTGAAGCAGATGTAAACCCAGAATAGTGCGGAACACATAAGGATGTGATCAAGTATTCTGTATTCGCCTATCATTCCACCATCACGTAACTTCCGTGCTGCACAACCAGCTATCTGTCAATATGCGCTGTTTGAGAGAGAGTCCTTCATCGTTTGAATATTCCCACACTTCAGGCTCGAACTCACTACTGAAGAACCGGAAAAATTCAACCTTAAACGCCTGAACCAGTTCTGAACGACTGACGATTCCCTCTACAAACACTTTCTCCTCATCATAGACGTCAGTGACTCTTAAAAAGATACGAGATGGATCTCCTGTTGAAAAGGCGGACAAACGCTTCTCATCACCTTCCTCGTCAATATCAAATTGCACAGGAATATCGTCACGGGCAATTCGTTTGACCCATTCAATCATTGAATCAAAGGGAGGATACACGTAAGACAAATTAATTTCTATTCTATCCTCATTCAGGGTCAGGAAAAGATCAGCCCAGCCGTATTCACCCATAACTAGCTTGACTGTAATTTTGCTATCCAGCACATCAGGGCGTATACAGAAATAGTTAGCCAGATTGAGTGATGAATGGACGATGTATGATGGCACAGAACTACTCATATTTATGAGACCGGTGTCATCGAAAACAATGTGTGGAAAACAGTGACCCCATTCATATTCACTTGAAATAGTTCGACTATTAAACCATTCCAAAAACTCACCGTAACTTTTGCACGGAAAAGCTTCAAAAGCGGTGGGGGTAGCAACGCCATTTGGGTCATCATCAAATTCAGTAACATAATCAAAATGCTCTGCCAGCAATGAAAATAGACCTGTGGTTCTCTCAAATGAGACAAAGCCATTAAGGGATTTGTGCTCAGTTATCTGAAGCGTATCTCCAAAATTACTGCGAAGCTGAGTTTTTATAGCAACATAATGAGCTTTGATGTCATCAACATTATTGCTTCTGGCGAGCAGTCCATGGAGCTGAAGCAGTGATTCACGCAGTTTTTCATCACGACAGCGGCTAAAAGGGAGTATGACGCCTATTTTTGGACAGATCCCGTTTCCGGCAACAGCGTTTACCACAAATAACCCCTGCATTTTTTTACGCACCTTGGCTTTTTGTTCCCGCAGTCGTGCCCCCCGGCGTGCTATATAAAAAAATGGTTGGATCTCCGTGAGTTTGCCCTTTATTTCCCCACATTTCCTTATATTTTTCTTCATCAGATTTTCTCCTGTTTATGGTATTTGGAACCAATATCATTGCTCTCTTGGCGAAACCGAGATTATTTATCAAATAATGATGATCACTGACCACTGGGTTGTTGAAGAACTGTCCAAAACTAAATTCCTCAGTACTTCGCATATCGCTACTTCCGGCAAACTGGTTTCCCATCATTAAGCAGTTTGATCTGCTCCCAGTAATCACTTGTTTCCAGTTGTTTTTGGAACTCATCACGAAACTCTGCTTTTCCAGTAGATTTCTCCGACCAGATGAGATCAAACAACTTCCATGCGGCACCAGTATTACCGCTATATATCAAGTCGAGCATGGCACTCCAGAGTGTAGAAGAGGGAATATTTCCAGACCACGAAAGTTCCTTTCTAACGCTGGAGTAAAGTCGCTTCAACTGCATACTGTTTGGTGCCGGTCTACGCATAAGATCGTCTGCCAGTCGATATTCTCCATTACAATACCGCAGGATAACTTTCGGAGCTGGTGAATCGGCAAAGCTGGCTTTCCAGTAGGCAAAGGCAAAGTCGTATGTGATAAAAAGTAATCCTCTTTCCCCTGATCGGCGTTCAAAATGGCTTGTGTCACTATCCTTATTATCAATAGCGACCATTTCTCTGAGCGTATTACCCAAGTCAAAGACATGGGTCACATAGCAGCAATGGGCACCTCCAGTCCATTCTGTAACGACCAGATTATGGAAGCCATCACCAGAGATGTTAGAACCAACCGGTATTAGCTGGTCATATTTTTGTGCACCAATTCCATGACCGATACTGAAACTGTGACTAGCTTTGCGAAAGACAATTTGTCCGTTATGCGAGATCTGCAGGGTGCTATCACCAGCTTCATCGTTGCGATATATCCGAATCGTGTAGTTACGGTATATTTTTTCTTCTTCTAATTTGCTGAACTCGTGCTGTTTTACCGATTGATCTATTGGGATCGAGTCGTTTGTTAGTGCTTTTTCCAGCACTTCTTTCTTGATTGCACTATTAAGACCGACAGTAATTATTATAATAAAAACTGCCGCAATAATGATATTGACGATTGTATTGAGGTTCACTATGGGTCTCGCTCCGGATCGTATTCATTATGTATATTGTGCAGTGCCGCCATCCCGGCACCGCACCTGAAGCCAATAGTCGATTGGGATGGCACCACCTGTTGGCTTCATTGCCCGACGTGACACAGGCTAGTGGCAACGTACATCTCCATTACCAGTTTACCCCTCCATCGGACAATTCAGTTTTATGTTATTTACCCGGTGCAAATGGAGAGGTGTACGACTCTTCCACTGCTACACACTGACGGCCTACACGTTTTCGTCCAACAGTGGGAGCGGGTTTTGACAAGCATGGTAATGTCAGAGTGAGTGCCGTACAGGCGGCACACTCCGCGATCTACCGGATACACTCCTGTAAGCGTTCCGGCTTCTCAATCCATATCTGTCAAACTGAAACTACTGAAGAATGAAGCAACAGGAGGGACGCTATATTCCCCTCATAGGGCGATCAACGCTTGCGCGTATTCTGTCCAACCGGCCATAGCGATTTTCCAGTTCTCTGTTACTCCATTCAGCGCCATCAGGTTGGAAGCACAATTCCTGTACTGCGGCCACGGCTCTGGACTCCACCGCCTTGGAGTCGCCGGGAAGTTGCCCTCTTGCAGGCGGGCATCCTGATGGCAAATTGCGGAGTATCGGCATGTTCTACACTCCCGATACTTTGAGATGGCCTACTTTGGTGTTACTTGGGATAAAGAGTCCAATAAGTGTTACATGATGGTCACTTAGCCTCAGCCATCTTGGGCACACATGATGTTGTCATGTATGCCCCCGCAACTGTTACGATTGATGAGGCGGTCGTCCCCCGATACCAGAGTCCTAACGGAGTCTGCAGCAGGCTCACCAAAAATTTCCTACAGTCAATCGCCACAATATGATGAAAATTTTCGGCAGACAAACCGTAAATCAAGGTCAAGGTATGTCATCGTTTTGTCCACAATCCACAGTGGCACTCCGTAAAAAGCTTCAGCAATTCCACCTGCAATGCACGCCTGTGTGTCGCAATCACCGCCAAGAGACACCGCTAAACGGATAGCACTTTCGTAGTCGGTTGACTCAAGAAAACAGATGATCGCTTCCGGCACGCTTCCCTGACAGGTAACATCAAAATAGTAATCAGGGCGGATCTGATCACAAGTGCGATTTATGTTGTAGCCAAAGGTGTCTGTGATGTAGCGCCGTATCTCATCCTTCGATCTGCCATGGCGGGCTAGGAATATTGCGGCTGCGGTCGCTTGTGCCCCCTTGATTCCCTCCGGATGATTGTGGGTTACGTCGGTGTACTGTTCCGTTTTTGTCAGTACATCCTCCAGAGTGTTGAAGTAGAAACCCACCGGGCTGATTCGCATGGCTGCACCGTTACCAAAACTGTTGTATGGTTCCGTGTATGGCCCTGACGCCCATTTGACAAACGTGCCGCCATACCCGGCATCCGGGAAGGTTCGATAATAATGTTTCAGCAATGGTACATACTCTTCACCGGTAACCAGCGCTTCTGCCAACGCTATTGTCAGCACCGTATCGTCTGTGAAACGGCAATCGGGGCCAAAAAGCTCAAACTCCGTGGTCTTTATCGGGCGGAACTCATATTGCGAGCCGATGATGTCACCTGCGATTGCGCCGATCATTCTGTCCTCCGATTATTTCACCTGACCGCACACTGAACAGCGATACGACTTCCCCCAGTTCAGCACCGTGGCAGCAATCCAGATCAGAAACCATGGAATCCAGAAATTAATCAGCACCAACGAGGCAATGCCATGCAGAATATGACTGACTCCCTGCTTTGTATGCAGCCGTTGCATGTTGCATGTCGGACAGAAGTGCTGAATTTGTTTTACTGCCATGATAAACGCTCCCTTTGAAATTTAGCTCCCCGATCCCACCCTCACCGACAGAATTATCTTCATGCCGACTACCAGCTGATTTATGCTTCGATATTTTTGTGAACTGTACCCCGTTATCACCCGGATATGGGTGTCGGTGATCAAATGCACCAAGAATAATTTCATCTGCAATTCCGCATGGAAAAGCGTCACAGGTGTGATCCAAATTAAATCTTGAGCATTTCGTGCATCGTGGTGCTACCATCAAGGTCAACGCCTATTCTATTGTGTAAAAATGTTGCTCATATTTACATAAAGAAATCGAAACATCGTGATTTTTCATTTTTTATACAACGGAGTCAAAACAGCCTAAATGTTCAAATATATTCAAATTATCACGCATCAGGTCAAAGACTTTTAAACATGAGTAGTCAGTAGATTCAGCTTTGCCCTCGCATCGAAAAGCAACTGATTCGCCGGAACAAGTAATCATACTATTGAAAGAATAGACGTCCGGCTCACACTTCCTTTCCAATGCTCGACCAGAGCTTCATCTACATAACCACCGACAACCACGGCAAGCACGACTACGATGACTTCCAAGACAAACTTCGCCGTGCAGCCAACGGAGAAGACATATACAGCATCGAGCGCGACCAGAAGGACATGGAAGCCGAACTGAAGCAGCAGGAAGAAGAATTCTACAAACAGATGGGTCTGGACGATCCAGAAAAGGAAACAGACAACTTTTCCGAACTTGCTCATGTTTCTGCGAAGACTTATAAGACAGTATACGAAGAAGCACTGGATGTACTTGGTAAAGACGCCACCAACACGCTCATAGCCATACACCAGCATGACGTACCGTTCGGAGTAAAAGAGTACATAGATTCAAAACTACGGGAGGCGATAGATGAGCACAAAGCTACGGCAACTGGTAAGCGCGGAAACGATAGCAAAGTTGGAGGAGGAAATGTCACCGGAGGAAGTGGACAAACTGCTGCTGTCGATAGCCGAGACGATGCGGAAAAAAATGTCAGGAAATCCACAACCGGCAGAACAGCCGACCTCCGAAAAGTAGGACAAGGGAGCCGAGCCGGTACTCTGATAAAAGCGGCAATGTATCTGCTGAAATCAGGGTCAGGTAGCATCCGGCTCCGCAAAAGCCAGATGTCGCTGTTCGACCCGCACCATGTGGCATACACCCGGATCAACCAGAACGGTACCGTCAGCCAGATTAAAGCAAAAGGCGCACCGACACAGCATCCGGCACTGGATTTCAACGCACCTCTGCCGGAACCGGAAAAACCAAAGGGACCGAAACTGGTGGACGGCAACGACCATACTGCATTCATCACCAACGGCGGAGAACTGTTTGCACATATTACCGGCTTTGATTTAAAGGCATGGAAGCGCCAACACAAAGAGTTGAGTGATAAACTGAAAGACAACAGAACCAAGATAGATGCGATATATTCAGAACACGGCAAGGAAATCTATGCACTGCGCGAGCGACTGAAAACCGAAAACCCTGACATAGAAAAATTCTGGGAACATCCAGATATGAAGGAACTCTACGCCAAGCAAACAAGTGACCCAGAAAAGGTAGCGTTGGAGGGCACCCTCGGCAAACTCGGCGACAAGAAACGCGCACACGGCAAAGAATTCGACGATGCACGCAAGAAGATACTCGACCATTTCTCTCAAAACACTCCAGCCGACTACTGCAAAGAAAAAGCAGACCGTATCGGCCAAAGTATGACTCCAAAACAGAAGAGATCGATGGCGGAGTTTTATGCTGTAGCAGGGAGATATGCTACCAGCACCCTTGCAACATCGGAGCGTCTTTCGGAAAAAGGCAGGGCAAATGCCAGCCGCGAATACAGGAAGATCAGACTGACCGAATCAAGCACCCACGACACAGTCTGGCATGAGTGCGCACACCATATAGAATTCAGTCACAGCGATATAGCACGGGCAGCGAGGGACTTTCGGGATTCACGGGCAAAAAAGGATTCCAATCACAGGCCGATCCTCAAGACCCTGAACGAACTTGATAAAACCAAGAGGTACGGCGCCGACGAACGAGCGATACAGGACAAGTTTACCGACAACTACACCGGCAAGGTATATCTGAACGGCAACACGGAAATCATCTCAATGGGCATGGGGATGATGGCAAAAATGTCAGATTTTAAGAAAGCGGTAGAGAAAGACCCAGAGTTCCTGCATTTCACTATCGGGATGCTGCACCACCTGAACAGCAAATCATAATGTGCCGAGGTCTTTATACCAGTAGGAGGATTACACCATGAAACCGACAATCAAGATTTACGTCGATACAATCCACGGTCAAGCGATTATCGCCAGCCTTGAAAAGTTCAACGATATAGGCCCATACACCATAGCAGGACCGGGCAAGGATATCGCCAAAGAGTGGCTGCTGGAAGAGGCACATGGCGCTTTCGGCCACGGCATCGGAGAACATGCGGCACCCTGCGACCTGCACTCTGCCGCGATGGACTTGGAGCAGGAACCACAGGATTTCATCTGGTTTGTGAAGGTGGAAGGCGGGATAGAGACATACGATTCAGGCACGCCAGACGGCGACGTTAATTAAAGGAGCAGACAATGAACCACATCGAAGATTTGTACAAGGCATGCAGCATCGCAGAGAAGTCGGCACTATCGCTGATGAAGTCACACATCAGCAGCTATACCCGGCAGGACGGGACGGTTGTGCAGGAGCATGAGGATAGTAGACAGGCAAAACATAGCGAAAGTGATGATGATCATGAAGCAAGGTTTCATAAGGAATTTAGCGACAAAATGCAGTGGGACGAAAAACACAGAGCACTAAAAAAGAGGAAAGAAGCAATGTCGGCAGATCACGCCAAGCGACGATCAATGGATTCAAAGCAGAAATACAATGATGCACTTGATGCTTTAAACAAGTACAGAGATCAAGAAAAAGCAAAATTCAGAGGCGAGTTCATGCGAAAACTCAAAGGCGGCAAACGACCCTAGCCATCCGCCACATACCGCTACTGAAAAGCCAGCACAGGAGTACGCAATGACCAGACTCAAAAAACTGATGCCCAGACTGTTTATACTCCGCAAGAGCCAGATGTCGCTCTTCGATACCCACCACGTAGCGTATACCAGAACTAACGCCTCGGGCACCGTCAGCCAGATACAGGCAAAGGGAGCACCGCGCTCCAACTTCGACCCAAACCACAAACCCATCACCCGCAGGGAGAAACCAGCACCTCGCGCACCAAAGTCGGAGACAGACTACCGTATCGTAAGGAACGACGACGAAGGCGGAACAGGCTTCATCATCTACGACAAAGACATGCGAATCGTCGAGATACCGAACGAGGCTGGCGAGACAGAAGCCTACTGGCCGAAGATGCTGGATGCAAGCCGCGCACTGAACCGGCACATGGGATCAGAACATAAGCTGTCGAAGGTGGCAAAAGGCGAGTACGACGCCATCAAGAAAAGCCACAGCGGCCTGTACCTGCTGCGGAAGAGTAAAGGGCATGATGTATCAAATGAACAACGCGACCCACACAGCGGCAAATGGATAAAAGAAGTAGCGGACTTCAAGGAACGCCTGTTGGACCACAAGGCGGCAATGTTGAATCCACGGCAACCTGTCAGCCTGATGCAAAATACACCAGACATTTATTTACAGCTTGGAGCACAGGACAGACCTATTGAAATAACCGTTGACGCAATTGATAAAATCCTTGCATCACCATTCAAGAGGTCAGACGGCCATGAATTGCCCGTAGACGTGGCAAAAGAACTCCCTAAAGCTCTTCATAATCCTATCATGGTTTTCAAGCCAGACCCGGAACCTGTTGCAGGTAAAAAACGACCCGAATGGGCACAAAATAGTTTCGTGGTTATCACAGAAATAGAACACAAAGACAAGCCGTTGATTGTAATTCTGCAAATGGATATACAAGCAGGGGGTAGGACAAACTTGGTCCACAGGATATCCAGTTCATACGAAAAACCGGAAGCAAAAATAAAGGATTGGATAAACAAGGGACTGTTACTGATGGCGGACAAAAACAAAGGGCTTGATTGGTTGCGGTCAAGACGTCTCTACAGGCACGTGGACGGCACTTCCCTTCAAGCCCAGACTCCAAGTCATACTATACTATTCAAGTCGATTGGAGTCAACTACATAGTTGAAAAGACAGAATCCCTGCGGTCAGGACTGTGGCTGCTGCGAAACCCATGCATCACGACGTTGTCTGCAGAGATCGAGACTGCCAGCCACGGTGGAGAACAGATTGCCAGCGGCGGTTCTGAAATCATACTGGAAAAAAGTCTTGCCAGCACGGCGGAACTTCTCGAAGGACTCGGAACCAGCAACACAGGTGGAACATCCGTTGACATCGCTTTTCATAACACCCTCCAAAAATCAGAATTACCAACTGAAGGTAGAAAAGCAGCAAAACTTTATGATGCGCCGATGCTGCTTCGCAAGTCCCGCAAGCTGGACGGCAGGATAGAGTTCAACGGTCTGGATATATCGATAGAGACAGGCAGGAGCAGAGTCAGGGAGTGGTACAACCCACACGACGGAAGCCAAGGGATGTCGAGGATGAGTATGTAAAGTAAATTTTTGAGTAAATCAATGCAGTGGCACTGCTCTTAACTAGTAACACCGATGTAGGTAGAGAGTGTTGTGTATTTAGAACAACTGTCATTTAAACAAATTATCACGAGCCTCTGCTGATAGTACTTTAGGGTCCATTTTTCTGGACAATGCATACAAGAGAAGTGGGTCAACTTCCAAGACAAGCCCAATTGACCATAGTTTTTCGCCAGAAATTTTTGCAGTACATTCTCTGAAATTTGTTTCAATTTGTGACCAGTAACCACTAGATATTTCCCAAGGAAGATTATTAGTAGCCGACGCTTCTCTCACTGAAAGATTTAGCTGCTTGCGTTTGCTTTTCATAAATTCGCCAAAATTTTGAGATAGTGCTGTTCTTAAAGGAAACAACTCTATTTGGTATAACAAGTCACATCTATCACGACTTAAAAGAAAAAGTTCAAGAGGAGATGTCCGCAGTGCACGTCCGAGTCCCCACAGCTTGTCAATAGAGGCTGCATCAGCTCGCATTTCCGTATCAACGCCATTTTCAAGTCTTGATAAATATATTGGTGATTGTATAGGTGACGGTACAAATGGATCTTTTGTGAGTCTGCAGGTTTCCCGAAGACCGAGTTTCAACTCATTTCGACGTTGTTTTATATAATCACCGAATCTCATTAGGTGTCCCAAAAAATAGAATCTGTGTACAAAGAAAATACAAAACTTTGAGTGAACAATCATGCAAATCCATGAACATTGGCGAACAAATCGTAGCGCATGCCAAATAACAAGTAAAGCATAAAAACAAGAAACCCCTTTAAATAAAGGGGTTTCGACTAAATAATATTGGTTGAAGCAGTCCGTAAGCCGGGTTCTGTTCCTGTGTCGGGTTACCCATTCACAGGCAACGGTCATTCATCTGGGTCTGCCGTTACCGGCAGCCTCAAGCAGTCAACCCGGAGACACGGGCGGGACACCCTTAACGTCTCCCTATTTGACCTTGCTCCTGACGGGGTTTACCTGGCATTCACCGTCACCGGTGAACCCGGTGAGCTCTTACCTCACCCTTTCACCCTTACCTGCCGGGGCAGGCGGACTTCTCTCTGTGGCACTTATCCCTGGGGTCACCCCCGCTGGACGTTATCCAGCGTCATACCCTGTGGAGCCCGGACTTTCCTCCCCTCGTAAAAGAGGCGCGACCGTTTGTCCTGCTTCAACCAAACTGCTGGGGCGTCTTTTTTCACTCTGGCTGCGTAAGTCATCGAGAATGATTGTGCGACGTGGCGCTGCCACGCCTCCGCCCATTCTCTTGACAGCCTTGCCAAAACGTAAAAATACGCCCCAGAAAATTTCTTTACATTATTGTTACGCTGCCTGCTGTTTTAAAACCAGTATCCGCTGGCAATGGGGGCACGAAATCATCTCTTCACATTTGAAGAGATTGTTGTACATCTGCGGCGGAAGCTGCATGTTACAGGCAAGGCAATAACCGTCACGGGCGATTGCAACTGCTTTCCCCATGCGTTGTGAACGTAGGGTGTCATAACGTTTGGTCAATGTTACCGGCAGTTCTTTGGCTATTTTTTCACGATGCTCGGCGTCAGCTGAAATGTCGAGCTGTAGTTTGTCTAATTCGGACTGTTTTTCTGCTTTGCGAGTCAGACAGTTCTGCTCAAGTTCTACAAGATTCGCTTCATTTGTGTTTATTTCAGAAGTTACTTCTTCTGCCTGGGCAAGAAGCTGTAAAATCTGCTCTTCCAGGGCAGTTACCTGTTTTCGTGCGGCGGTAATTTCCCGCCCAACAGCTTGGAATTCTTTGTTGGTTTTTATCTCTTTCATATTGGTTTCAGAGCGGATTATATTTTCTTGCTCTGCAGCCAGGTTTGCTTCCTGGGTTGATTTTTCTGTTAAAAGCTGCTCTTGCCGCTGTTGCAATGCTGTCAGTGATTCCCGTGCATCTGCCACGGATTTTTCTATGTCATTCATTTCCGCAGAAAGATCGTTCTGCGCTTTATTGAGAAGATCAACCTGAATATCAATCTCCTGCAACTGTTCGAGCAGTTCAAGACGTTTTTTTACCATTTTCTCCTCCGATTTTAGTATTTTGATCCGCTATATTAATCAGTTTGAAAGGGTCGGATTCTTCTGTACAAGTGATGACATGACAGTCTGCATATCCTGCATCACGCAGAGATTTCTGTAACCGTTTCTGTACCGCTTCAGCCATAATTATTTCAGTGCCGAAATGTCCTGCGTCAATAAGGGCAATTCCATGAGCCTCTGCATCACGGGCATCATGATATTTAACGTCACCGGTAAGCAATAGATCAGCGCCGGCACGAATTGCATCTCCCATGAGTGACGCACCGCTTCCACTGCAAACGGCTACTTTCCTTATCATTGCGTCAGGGTTGCCGACATAGCGTATTGTCCTGGTTTTAAGGCTGTTGGCAATCTGCTGTGCATATTCTTTAAGGGTAAGTGGAGTCGCAAGGTGTCCCATTCTGCCAAGACCGAGCATTAAGCCGTTGTTGAGAAGTGGGTATATGTCATATGCCGGTTCTTCATACGGATGAACTGATAGGAGTCGATTGATTGCTTTTGGCAGAACGGTTTTGTCGATCAGGAGTTCGAGCCTTTGTTCTGCCACTTTTTCAAGAGCGCCAACTGTGCCGATAAATGGATGCGCAAGATTTCCCGGTTTGAAAGTCCCTTCGCCGACCGTGCTGAAGGAACAGTCGCTATATTCACCGAGAGAGAGGGTAAAGGGGAACAGTGCAGCACGCACGGATTCCAGATGTGATTCCGGGACAAAGAGAACGAGCTTTACCAGTTCCTGCCGAAAGCCCGGTTTTAAAGGAGTTGCGGAAGAAAGCCCTGCATATTCTGCAAGAAGGTCGTTCAAGCCGCCAGCTGCGCTATCATAGTTTGTATGCATACTGAAAACTGCAAGAGATGCTTTGATTGCGGTGTGAATCGCTTTACCGGTCGGGGTTGAGGTTGTTATGGAAGAGTTCGGTTTGAAAATCAGCGGATGATGCGTTAGCAGGAGTTGGCAGGAAGAGGAGATGGCGGAATTAATGACCTGCAGTGTCGGTTCCAGAGCCACCATGATTTTTTGAACTGTACTTCCCGGATCTCCCAGCTGCATCCCCGAGTTGTCCCAACTTTCCGCCAGGGTTTGCGGAGCAATTTTGTTAATGATTCCAATCAAGTCAGAGAGTTTGGCTGTTTTCATGCAGCACAAAGAAAAAGAGTGCAACCGGATGGTCTGCACTCTTTTATAACTGGCAATGGTATGGTTCTCTTGAGATTATGTGCCGGCACTCGGCTGATTTCCTTGCGTATTAAATTGGTGGGCCCACCAGGACTCGAACCTGGGACCAACCGGTTATGAGCCGGTGGCTCTAGCCAACTGAGCTATAGGCCCGTAGGACAAAGAATAATAAAGATGAAATTGATTGCTGTCAATAAAAATATGGAATGCTGACTTTTGCAGGGCGCTTTTTTGCCTATGCAGGACAAATTATTCAGATGTAAGCGGGGAGATAAAGCGCATTTTATATAATTTGCAACAGCGTATATTTATGGTATTAAATGTTTCAGAGGGTATATCAAATTAATGCTGTAAGGAGACAATTTATATGAACCGCATTGTAAGCTTGATACTTGTCGTAATCCTTTTTGTCCCTGCTTTTAGCAGCGCCGGCTGGCGCGATGTCCTTGATGGTGCCGCAAAAGTTGACAAACTGATAGTCAATCGTCCGGTTCCTGCAACAGAATCAACTGAAGCCTCTGATGAAACACCACCCCCACAATATGACCATGCACCGGCACCATCACGTCGAAGTGGTGACGATGCCCATTTTATACAGCCGGATGATTATTTTATTGCTAAAGAGGAGTTGGGCAGCCACACCTATATTTATGTAAAGCTCTCAAAAATGATCACCCCTCCAACTTCGGGAACAAAGGACGAAGGTGAGTTTATGCATGTCGGTGATGGGCAGAATGTCTGGAGCGCGTTTATATGGAAATCGCATATTGCATCAAAAAGCGAACTGAAACTGGGAAAACATATAATTATATTCGAAGATAATTCACAAAAGGGAGTTTATCAAGCTCCCATGAAAAAGGATAGAGCTCGTTCCGGTCGCTGGTTCTATGCTAAAATCACCGATATGTCAGACATGTATAAAGGTTTTGTAACTGTGTCCGGTCATTACAAGGTTGGTTTGAACAATATACGCATTCCTGATCCGTACACTCCGTAAGGGATCGGACAGCTTAAAGCAATTACAAACGCCATGTGGCAAATGTTTAGAATAGGTGCCAACATGCCAAAATTCACCAATACCAGTTATTTGCTGGCTGTTGGCGCAGTCATTCTGGTTTTGCGTTTTCATCTCTTGCCAGCCGTATTTGCGGGGCTTGCAGTATATGTATTGACGTTGAAGCTTGCCCGCCATCTTCCCCCAAACATGAGCCGCATTGCTCGCAAGGTTGCTCTGGGGGTTGTGGTAATCTGTGTTATAAGCTCTCTGACAAGTGTCTGTGCTGCAATCTGGTCTTTCGTAGGAAGTAGCCATGGCGTTGCCGCATTACTTACTACGATAGTGGATACCCTTGGGAGCTTGCGAGGGACATTGCCTGTTTCACTTGCTGAGGTCCTCCCGACAACAATCGAAGATCTTCGCCAGCAACTGGTTGATATGCTTGGCAATCATGCCCAAAAGTTATCGCTCTTCGGGATGGAGAGCCTGAAGGTTTTTGCTCATATCCTGCTTGGGATGGTTGTGGGTGGGATGGCAGCCGTTCATCATTTTATGGAGCACGAAAAAACGCCTCCATTGAACAATGCGCTACGCTCAAGATTGCAGAGGCTGACAACTGCTTTTGACAAGGTTGTTTTCGCGCAGGTTAAAATATCCGCTCTGAATACTGCTTTGACAGCGACATATTTGTTGCTTGCTCTGCCGATTTTTGGGGTTCATCTGCCGATGTCTAGCATTCTTGTATTGCTAACGTTTGCTGTTGGAATGCTTCCTGTTGTAGGAAATCTGGTATCAAATTCCGTGATTGTGGTTATAAGTCTTGGTGTTTCACCTGGGGTTGGTATTGCCTCAATTCTGTTTCTGGTGGTTATTCATAAAGCCGAATATTTTATGAATGCCAGAATTGTAGGGCATGAAGTACAAGCTACTGCATGGGAACTTTTGAGTGCCATGCTGCTTCTGGAAGCTATATTTGGTGTTGAAGGTCTGGTGGCTGCACCGGTTGTCTATGCCTGGCTCAAGGCCGAAGTCAAGGCGCAGAAGATGATATGAATATTGCTATTAGAAACGTCAAAGAAGCAAAACACCCCTGTCAACTAATACGGCAAGGATTGTTTTGCTTCTTTGAATTTGTTAATATATCAGTACTTGATTTTTAGAGAATTGAGCTCATCTTTTGTGACATCTTTTCCTCTTTTCTGATTCCAGTTACCAACCCATCCTTTGAATTTTTCCAGATTCGCTTTGCGCTCTGCTTCAGTCGCTCCAAGATGCTCGTACATATTGCCCGGTTTTTTGTCTGCTTTGCTGCTGCCGTCATCAAGACGGCGCATCATGGCACCGGTGTATGGCCAGCCGACATATGTGATAAGATGGCTGTACGTATCCATACGCATTCCGATACCTTTCTCCATGTACCCCTTTTTATCTTTTGCAAACATATCATGTTCTGGGGAATCAGCGCCATGGCATCCGGCGCACTGCTTATCAAAAATCGGCTTGATATCTGCATGCCAAGTGAATTCTGCTGCATTTGATTGCCCTGCCAATAAGAGTGCCGTTATTCCTGCCAATAAGATGCTTTTGCTCATATAATTTCTCCTTTTTTATCGACTAAATCCGCGTCGTTTTAATCTCGCTTCCTTGAATCTATCTTTGATTTAAACTTGGTGGCTTCGCACAAAGTTGATCTTATTTCTGGCTTATTGCCGACAATTGCCACTGGTTGTTACCGACCGGTCGGGTAAATGTCCAGTATTCTTCAAATTTAACCGGATCGGTTTTGCTCCCGGAAACGACAGATCCGGTGCTGTCATCGGTTGTGTAATCCAGCAGATTGGCATAAATGGAAGCGGTGATAAAATCGTGCCCCGACTCCTGCCATACCTCTGCAATTTCAACATTTCTCACGGCAATATTTTCCAGCCGGTTAATACGTTTGTCCCGCAATAGCTGATCGATGTCAGCCTGAAAAATTCCTCGCATTTCATTTGTCAATAAACCTGATACGGTAGACAGATCACGATTCATCCATGCTCCCTGGATTTTGAAAAAATTATCCATAACAGAATCATTGAAGCGGTTTTCATCAAAAGATGGATCCAACTGTCTAATATGATTCAATCCGGTCTCCAGGTCGTCAGGCGGCGCTGCGTAACTCTGTTGCTGGTTCGGGAACGGTATGACATTTTCACGCTGATAGCTTTCCTGTGAAGTGGAGGCGGATACATTTTCATTACGCTTGTTTTTTATGAAGCGGTAAATGAAGTATCCGATACCTGCAAGCAGAGCGATTTCAAACAGTCCTATCCCACCGCCGCCCATCCCACCCATGCCGCCGCCCGCCATGCCAAGACTCCTGAACAGCATACCTCCAAGCATCCCGCCTACAATCCCGCCAGCCATGCTGCGTAAAAATCCGCCACCGGTCGGTTGTTGTATTTGAGATGGTGGAGGTTGAGACTGTTGCTGTCGGTACTGGTTCTGTTGTGGTGAGGATCGCGCTGCCGGGCGTGAATAACTGCGTGAACCACGGCTTCCCATGGAGCGGCTGCCTCCGCCGGCGCGTGCTTCAGCGTTCAGCTCCAGAGCTGTAAGACCAAGAAACAGCGCAGCAACTATCAGAATAGATACTGTTATAATCTTTTTTCGCATGATGTTCTCCATGGTCATATTTTTGATATGAAAAAGCCCGGTTCTTCAAGATAAGGGAAGAAAGAGCCGGGCAAAAAGTATTCATTATCTAAAGTGTAATCAGTCGACTGACTTTCTCAAAAATGTCGGAATATCATATTGGTCGTCTTCTTCATCCATAAAAGAAATTGCCGGACGAATACGCGATACATTTTCTGTTTTCTGGCGATCTCTTATAAATGTAGGGCTGTCAAGATTACGGGTTGGAGGGGCAGTGGCAATGCTCGGGCGCTCATTCCCCTGCAGGCTTGTGAAGCTGCGTTTGTGCCCACGTTCGGCATCAAAACGATCACCAAAACCTGTGGCAATAACTGTTACCTTTATGGTATCCCCCATTTCATCATCACGGACTACACCGATTTTTATATTGGCGTCTTCATGGACTTTTTCATGTACGATACGGTTTACCGTGTTGTAATCATCCATGGTCATTGCAGCGGAACCACTTATATTCACCAGCACACCTTTGGCGCCGGAGATGTCGTTATCTTCAAGAAGCGGGCTGGCAATGGCATTGTTAACCGCATCTGCAGCACGGTTGTCGCCGGCGCCGATACCGATGCCCATCATCGCCATACCGCGTACACTCATAACAGTCTTAACGTCGGCAAAGTCAAGGTTCATAAAGCCGGTGGAGGTTATCAGCTCAGAAATCCCCTGAACTGCCTGACGCAGAACGTCATCGGAAGGTTTGAAGGCATCGAACAGAGACATGTTCTTGCCGGCCTGGCTGATCAGGCGGTCGTTAGGGATGATGATCAGGGAGTCAACATGCTTTTTCAGTTCGGCGATGCCGGACTCAGCCACATCTCCCTTGGATTTTCCTTCGTAGGTAAACGGCTTGGTTACAACACCAACCGTCAGAATGCCTGCTTCACGGGCTGCTTCTGCGATAACCGGAGCTGCTCCGGTACCTGTTCCGCCACCCATGCCGGCAGCGATGAAAACAAGATCAGCGCCTTTAAGGGTTTCCACAATCTGCTCACGGTTTTCAAGAGCAGCCTCTTTGCCTATTTCCGCTTTAGTGCCTGCTCCAAGTCCTTTGGTAAGTACGCGACCGAGCTGGATTTTTACCGGAGCCTTGGAATTACGCAGTGCCTGAGCATCGGTATTTGCAACCATAAAGTCAACTTTATGTAAAGAGCTGGCTATCATGGTGTTAACAGCATTGCCGCCGCCACCACCAACTCCTACTACCTTGATTACTGCACCTTGTTCTATTGTTTCATCAAATTCAAACATGTACATCCCCCTTTTTCTGATGGCAGTAAAAACTTTGAAGTACGGCAAATGTAACCGGATTTGAGACAACAATCAAAGGAAAAAAAAGAAAAAAATGCACATCAAAAAAAGCGTAATAAATTCAGATTATTTGTAACGCACTATCTGAAAAGACTCCGGACTCATTAGAAAAATTCTTTAAACCAGGCCTTCATGCGCTGCATGGTTGTGCCAAAAATCCTATCATCAGATTTGCCTTCCTTAAAGTGTTCACGACTCCCCGAATTTCGGCTGCCATAGACCACCAGGCCAACACCGGTCGCATAGACAGGTGAATTTACTACATCAACCAGGCCGCCGATTTTTTGTGGCAGCCCGCGACGTACCGGCAGGTTGAAAATCTGTTCCGCCATTTCCGGCATTCCTTCCAGGATACTTGAACCACCGGTTATGACAACACCGGATGCAATTGAGTCTTCAAGCCCTGAACGTACAATCTCACGGTTGACAAGGGTGAATAGTTCTTCCACTCGGGGTCCAAGGATTTCACAAAGAACATTGCGTGAGAGTTCGCGTGGTTTGCGACCGCCAACGCTCGGAACTTCAATCTTGTCATCTTTGCCAACGAGTGATGAGAGACAGCAACCATATTTCTGCTTGATTTTTTCAGCTTCGGCAAAGGGGGTTCGCAAGCCGACTGCAATATCATTGGTCAACTGATGTCCGCCAAGTGAGAGAACGGATGTGTATTTGATGGCTCCTTCTGCAAAAATGGCAATATCAGTTGTTCCGCCCCCAATATCAACCATGCATACACCAAGCTCCTTTTCATCTGGTGAAAGGACCGCTTCAGATGATGCCAACTGTTCCAGAACAATGTCAGCCACATCCAGACCCGCGCGGTTGCATGACTTGACAATATTCTGGGCGCTTGCGACTGCTCCTGTTACGATATGAACTTTTGCCTCAAGACGCACACCGCTCATGCCGAGTGGTTCACGAATGCCGTCCTGTTCATCGATAATGAATTCCTGGGGTAGAATATGGATGACTTCGCGATCCATTGGGATGGCAATAGCCTTGGCAGCATCTATAACGCGCCGGACATCTTCCTGGGAAACCTCACGCGCCTTTATGGCAATTACACCTTGAGAATTGATTCCCTTTATATGACCACCGGCAATGCCGGCATAAACTGACTTTATCTCGCACCCTGCCATCAGCTCGGCTTCCTCGATTGCTTTGCGAATAGCTGAAACCGTGCTTTCAATATTAATTACCACCCCTTTGCGCAAGCCGCTGGACGGGCTTGTCCCGATCCCGACGATATCGATGCCGTCTTCGGTCACATTCCCCACAATTGCACAAATTTTTGTGGTTCCGATGTCAAGACCAACAATAAGGTTATCTTTTCTCGCTGCTGACATAGCTTCCCCCTGCTAAATTGTTACCTATATAAATTTATATCAACTTTTTTTGACAACTATTTTATCGTTATAATCAAGATCAACGTACTGCAAATTACCTCTGTTTTTTATCACATCCGGGTATATTCGCGCAAAACGTTCAAGCTTGGCGGCATAATCACCTGCGCCCATCTTGACCGGCAATGAACCGGAGGCTGTGAACAGGGTAAATCCGTACCCTTTATCGTAATGAATCTCTGAAATGTCCGCAAGGATAAACTCCGCTTTTTTTTGCAGGATAGCGAGTAAATCGCAGGTTTCTTTCAAAGCTTTTCCGGTTCCTTTAGGGTCGCCTGTTAATTCTTCTTCTGTAAAGCCGGTGACAACCGGATAATCGAGCTTGTCCCCCTGATTCAGAACCTTGAACACCGTCCCCTTTGTATCAAGATAATACATAACACCCATACTGACTACAGCCACCGGCTCGCGTTCGGCAACGGAGAGAGAGAGGGTGTCGGGATAATAACGGCGGATATGCACAGACTCAACCCATGGATTGCGACTGATCTGCTCACCGATGGATTTCAAATTCATGCGCAGCATGTCTTTGCCAGGAGTTATGGAGGCAAGAGCAAGCAGCTCATCACGAGTTATACGCTTGGTATTGTTTACGTCGATATTTTTCAGACGGCAGAATGTGGCAGAACCGAGCGCCCGGTAGCCGGCATATCCCAATCCCCCCGCAATCAGAAGGGCAATGGAGCCAAATGCGATGGGACGCAGAGGACGCAAATATTTTTTCCAGTCAATTGGCTGGCGTTGCACCTTCACTTTATTTGGCGCTATTTTTTTCTGTTGCCAGGTTGACTTGGAGTAATCTCTCATCCGTTTACCGTAAATTGATTGAAAGCGCTGATGTTTCTATTATTGTTGACACTAGCTGCTCAAAATTGAGTCCTGCTCCCTTGGCGGCTATTTCCGGCAGAAGTGAGAGCGCCGTCATGCCCGGGAGTGTGTTGACTTCCAGCACATAACAGTCGCCGGCTTCAGTCACCAGCAGATCGACCCGGCTGTAGCCGCGGCAACCGAGCGAGCGGTGAGCAGCAAGTCCTGTCTGTTGTGCCTTTTCGTACAAAGCAGCTTCAAGTCGGGCCGGGAAAATATGCTCCGCCTTGCCGTCGCTGTATTTTGCTTCATAATCATAGAACTCATTTTTCGGGACAATTTCAATTGCGCCGATCGCGATGTCATCAAGAATGCCAACCTGAACTTCCTGCCCCTTGATATACTGCTCCAGAAGAATTTCATCATCATGTTGAAATGCAGTCTCAAGAGCCAATGGGAGCTGTTCAGGTTTTTTAACAATAGAAATCCCGACTGAAGAACCTTCCTGAACCGGCTTGACAACAACCGGTAAGTCAAATGGTAGTGCAGAGAGGTCAACCTGTTCACCTCGTCGAAAATGGGCAAAAGGGGCTGTGAGAATGCCACTGGCGCAAAAAGTCTGTTTACTGTAAAGCTTGTGCATAGCAAGCGCGCTTGCCAGAACTCCTGAACCGGTATAAGGGATACGCATCAACTCCAGCAAACCTTGTATGCACCCATCCTCGCCATAACGACCATGCAGGGCGATGAATGCGGCTTCAATTTTTTCACGTTTCAGGACTTCAGCCACATCGTGACTGACATCAATTGCAATTGCTTCGTACCCCTGATGTAAAAGAGCTTTATGCACTGCGTTGCCGCTTTTGAGTGAAACATCTCGTTCAGCGGACAAACCGCCCATAAGTACCGCTATTTTTCTCTTTTTCATGCTCATTAACCGAATCACCCAAAATGCAGATATTAAATTTCGCCTACTATACGCACTTCTTCCTCAAGTGTCACGCCCGATGTTTGAAAAACTGCATTTTTTACACGATTTGAGAGCTCAAAAAAATCAGCTGACGTTGCCCCACCCGTATTGACCAGAAAGTTGCTGTGTATCGGCGAAACTTGAGCTCCGCCGACAGCCGCGCCACGCATACCGGCAGCGTCAATCAAGCGCCATGAAGCTTGACCTTGTGGATTTTTGAAAAATGACCCGGCGCTTGGATGTCCCACGTTATGCTTTGTGCGACGCAATTCCAGATCTTTTCGGATTTCATCTTCTGTAGATGCAGGGTCACATTTTTGCAATGCGAAGAGAGCTTCCAGCACAATATCACCAGGTTGCAGATCCAGATGACGATAACCGAACTGCAGTTCATTCATGCAGAACTGGCGAACGTCCCCTGCTCGCAAAAGTGTCAGACATTCCGTATGATGCAGTATCCCATGACCATACGCGCCAGCATTCATTCTCACAGCACCGCCGATTGTGCCGGGAATGCCGGACATAAAACCGATGCCGCCAAGCCCAAGATTCTGGGCGAAGCGCACTACGGAAAGGTTTTCAGCACCAGCACCGGCTCGCACGCTGGTATCGCCACACGCTTCAATACGATTAAAGCGCTCAAGGGAAATCACCGCTCCACGGATTCCCTTGTCCCGCACCAGGAGATTATAACCACGACCAATGGCAATCCACGGAACATAGTGCTGTTCCAGTTGTGCGAGCAATAGCTTCAGGTCATCCGAATCTTCCGGGATTGCAAAAAGATCAGCAGCCCCGCCAACTTTGAGAGATGTGTGACCACTCATCTGCTCATTTAACAGTAGTTTCCCACGTATGGAAATTGTATCAAACACTACAAACCTCTGGATATTGTTCCTCTTGCAATTCGCGAGCGGAGCAAGATTTATTTGTAACATACTAGCGGTAGACAGGAGAAAAAACAAGCCAACTCTGTTAGTTTTGACATCCCTACATCAATGCGCTACAAATATCAGATGAAACCTCTCTCCTCCATATTTTTACGGGTCATAAACCGTTCCATCAAACATCTCCAAGCCTTGGCAAACGGCATTGGGAGTTCCGCATATAATTGCAAAAATGTATGTAGGTCTGAAGAAAACCCCACATTTGACGAAATGGCAGCAAAACTATCCCGCACTATTCTTGAACTTCAGGAATCGAACAACGCCTTACAGGAAAGTGAGCGTAATTACCGTGAACTTGTGGAAAAAACCCACATTATTATTCTTAAAATGGATAATGACGGATGCATAACCTATTTTAACAACTTTGCGGAACAGTTCTTCGGTTATAGCTGCGAGGAAGTTCTGGGAAAAAGTGTTATCGAGACAATTGTTCCAGCGACAGAAAGCAATGGGCGAGACCTGAAGCCGATGATTGAAAAACTATTGAAACATCCGACATTATTTGTCTCCAACATTAACGAAAATATCAAAAAAAACGGCGAACGGGTCTGGATTTCCTGGAGTAATCACCCACTTGTTGATATGAACAGGCAACCTGTTGGTGTTTTGAGTATCGGTCAGGATATGACTGATCGGAAAAAAATTGATGATATGCTTCGTGATAGTGAACAACGTTTCCGTTCGTATGTTGAAAATGCCAATGATGTTATTTTTTCACTTTCACCAGAAGGGTTTTTTACATACGTATCACCACAATGGAAAGAATCATTCGGTTACGAAATCGAAGAAACCATCGGAAAACCATTTGCTCCCTTTGTCCATCCTGATGATGTTCAAGTATGTTTTGATTTTTTGTCAAAAACAATGGGAACAGGTCAAAAACTACCTGAAGTTGAATATCGTGTTCTCCACAAAAACGGTTCCTGGCTTTGGTATGCTGCAAACGGTTCCAGAATTATTGATCAGGATCGAACTCCATCCTTCATCGGCATTGGAAGAAATATTAACGAACATAAACTGCTGAACAAAGAGCTTTTGAAAGCTCAAAAACTTGAATCTTTAAGTATCCTTGCCGCAGGAATAGCGCATAACTTCAATAATGTTCTCACCGGAGTAATCGGATATATCTCATATTCACGAAAACATCTGGACAACCAGCAAAAGGTGGCTCCACTCCTTGAAGCGGCTGAACAATCATCCAACAGAGCAGCCAGTTTGGCGCGTCAGCTACTGACATTTTCAAAAGGAGGAGCACCTTTTAAAAAACAGCACTCACCAAATGAACTGGTGCAAGAGTCAACATCACTGTTTCTGACCGGAACAAATGTCACAGGTAATATTGTCAACATTTCAGAGCAGATGCTTCATGTTGATGCTCAACAGATAAACCAGGCATTCAATAACATTATCCTGAATGCAGTGCATTCAATGCCACAAGGTGGAATGCTGAACATTTCCGTTTCCGACCAATCTCTTTCAGACGACAACATATATCTGCTCAAACCAGGTAGATATGTAAAAATAACCTTTGAGGATAGTGGTTGCGGAATTCCGGCAGAGTATCTGAACAAGGTTTTTGATCCATACTTTACAACGCGTTCAACAGGAACTGGGCTTGGACTTTCCACAACTCATTCCATAATCACAAAACATGGTGGATATATAGGTGTTGACTCACAGGTAGATTGTGGCACAGTCGTAACAATACTTCTTCCGGGGCATAACGTTACAAAACAGACTCATGCCGAGAACAAGACGGCATCTCAAAACAAACAAGAAGGAATAAAAGTTTTATTCATGGATGACGATGAAGATATACGGGATCTTGCAGCAAAACGGCTTGAGGAGTACGGGTATCATGTTGCTACTTTTGCAAATGGAGAAGATGCGGTCAAGCGTTATCAGGAATGTTGGAAAAAGGGGAGTCAACTGCCGATTGTAATTCTTGACCTTATGGTGCCAGGGGGAATGGGCGGGATGGAAGCAGCTCGGGAAATTCTATCTATCGACCCCATGGCACGCCTGATTGTATCGAGTGGATATTCAAATGACCCAATAATTGCTGACCACCGTAATTTCGGTTTTTGTGATGTGCTGGAAAAACCGTATAATACTGATGAGCTGTTACAAGTGTTGGGACAAGTCCACAAATAACATTAAAACAAGCTAGTAGGCATACATAACGGTAACATTTGATTTTTCCAGTGCATTTGTTTCTTTTTCACCCTGTACTTCAATGCGGTATCCATATGGTATATGCTGAATCGGAACCCCGCCAGCCCCTGTTTTATTATATGAAGAACCAGCCCCTGACAACAGCCCCTCACTATCCAGGCTATTCAACATTGAAGAGGATGCATTGTCGGTATTACCGCTTGTAGTATCAACTATTTTCGCAAAAACCTTGTAATTTTGAGCCGATACAGTCCCCTTGAGCAGAAAGGTCAAATCCGGCGAGGTTTTAATCGTTGAAATATCCATTGATTTTTGCGGTGTAGAACAGTTAGACCAGTTTGATGCCGGTGAACTCAATTTCTGTTTCATACAGGCATCAGAGGCAGCTACAGCAAGATTGACGTTACCATAGGTGCTGACAAGACCGCTGGAAAGACCTCCAGAAGAAGAATAATTCTTCCAAGCATTACCTATAACATCAAATGCCATCAACTCCCCACCACCATAGGTTGCCTCTGTTACATTACGATACCGTTTTGTTGCGGCAGAAATATGCATAGACTGGTTGAGAATATACATTAATGCCATAATAATTCCCAATGAAACCAACGTAAGCATAAGAGCTGTTATCAATGCTATTCCATCGTTGTTTGACAATATTCGTTTCATTATTAGTGCCTCGTGCACATTTTCAGTACAATAGATTATATGGTTGTCCAACCACGGAGTAAATCTTCCAACGATAATTTCTCCAGTCGGCACCAAAATAGCTAACCATATCAGAGGCTTTAAACGTTCGACCCAGACTGGAGGTTCGGTCATCACCTACTGTTATCGCATTATTTGTATCGGTAACAGGGTAGGTATACCCCTTATCTTTGCCACCTTCCTGAACAAGCAGGTAGACCCGAATCGACTTAAGACGTATTCGTATCTCCTCGGCTGTAAGCCCCGTAAGGTTATCTACTGTCATGGTTTTATTTGAATCTGCTGGATCCTGCATATCAAAGATAACCTGCATATCACCAACACAATCAAGAAGAGGGTATAGCGTTTGTCCACCGCCGGCATTGTCTGAACCCATTGAATTTATTGTTACCGCTTTATATAAAACCCCGGTACCATCATTACAACGAGCAGGCATTGATGTAGGGCGTCTGACAAAATAATCAGCCCTATTAAATGGCATGCGTAAAATAGTAGCTGCATTATCTTTTGCCGAATCAAACGTTCTGATTCCATAGGTAATCATTTTTTCGTTATTGATCTTTGCCCCAAAGGGATCAACCAGATTACCGGAAGGCATATAATTTACATGCGACGGTAAAAAATGTCCGGCAGCATCGGTAGTACTTATTTTATACGCAAAATTTTGTCCATCCTGCATGGCAAGAACATGCTGTGCCTGACTTGAACCCGAAAAAGTGTTTGTGTGGGTAGTAACAATATCATTGGCAGCAAAATCTTCAGCAGAATTCCATTTTGCAATATAACTGTTATTTGATGTCTGATTTCCTGAATAGTTTACGTATCCCCATTTACCGACAGTGGTGTTAAACGCAACAGCAGCTGACTTAATAACAAGGTAATCAGTTCCAGGGTTGGATTTGAAGCTGCCGCCTGAGATAATCGATGCAGCAGCCAAAGGAACTGTGCCAAGAACTACCGCGCGTGGGACTGATGGCACAGGAGTTCCTGCCGTACTGTTAGGCGGCGCATCATTAAAATCATCAGCGCTTAAGCCAATAATAGGGTTATCTGACCCCATATCTGACTCAAGATATTTTGTCGGATCCGGAGTGGTTTGAAAGCTCCATGGCAGCCCATAACCGGCTGCATTGAGGTCTTTTCGCAGAATCTCAAGCCCAACAACCCCCTCCATTTGGTTTTGTACCGACTTTGTAACCCCGGAGCTTATTTTGATGACACTTTCAAACGCTGAAACGCTGATCATCATCACAATCACGAAAATTGCCATGACTATGACAAGCTCAATTATTGTAAAACCCCTGTTTTTTCGTAACAGATCACCATTCATAATAGCAAACCCTTATTGATATGCTTTCAGCGTCGACATCTCATGCTGTTTTGTCTTGTTTTTATATACCCAGGTAACTAACACACGTAGCTGATTCGAGCTTCCGCCGGTTGCAGTAGAAGACAAGGTTACAGTATAAGGTGGAGCTTTTGGTCTGACCTTGCTGCTTTGGGTTGAAGTAATAGAAAGGTTCTGAAATGGAGCTGCAGATGTAGCAGCCTTGTTCGCTTTAACAACACGCATTTTACCATCGGCAATTTGAACCGCCTCATCCCGTAATATATTATCAAGATTCAACGATATGGCATTGGTAGCCGCCGACAATAGAGCCATCATTCCAACGGTCAGGATAGCCACAGCTATCAGTACTTCAAGCAGCGTAAATCCGGACCGGTTACTTAACGGTGACGTTTGCACTACTGCACCCTCCTCCAAAAGCAACCTTGCCGAGATGAATTCTGGTGGAATAGACAACAATACTATCGTATTGAGCAGATTCAACCGAAGGTTCAACACAGATGGTTGTATTCCCATTACTTACATCAATATTAAAAGTGCCCCGCTCATCGAAAATAATCTGCTTTTCAGTATCTCCTGGTGCTTTACCTGACCAGGTAATATTTTTAACCAATGTTCTGGTAGACCGTTGTGTGGAAATGCTGCTACCAAGCGCTGATGATATAAAGGTAAATGTGGTCGGCTTTATGATAACTCGCTTTGAACTTTGCTGGGTAACAGCTCCAGTCCGTGTTGCCATTAGATCGGCATACAACTCTTTCGTCTGACGTTCCACTGCTCCTTTACGGACAAATCCCACAAAATCCATGGAAGCGATAGAAAGCATTATGCCGATCACTGCAACAACAACGAGAATTTCAACCAGTGTAAAACCGTTCCGGGTCATTTGTATCTCTCCTGAATATGCAATATCCGTTTGACTGGTGTCAGCCCTGCTGATGTCATAAAAAGTCCTGAGTCAGCAGAAGCTTTTCCAAAACTTAATGCTGATGAGTTTGCAGTACGCCGACCATTTTTATCTGTTAACGCAGTAGAGAGATCCATTTCTGCAAAACTTCCAGTTGATAATTGGATGAGAACTTTACCTTTTTGTGCTGCAGAAGGAAGCGTGTTCCCTGTGTCATACTGGACACCCCAAAGATATGAAGTCCCACCAAAACCGCATATATCTGATGTTGGTTTATATGAGGTGTAAAAAACGGAGCCGTTAACCGTTGCGACCGTGTCTGTAACAACACGCTCCCCTGCATCAAGATCAATATACCAGCCATTTGCCACGGCAGTACTGCTTGGCGTATTTTTTGATGTTAAATCTGATTTTGCCAATGTTGTAACTGCTGTATTAGAGCTATCGCAGGATGAAATTATATCTGATTTGACATAGTTCCCACCGGCATCTTTAACGGGATAACACTTCTCTTTGACCATAAACAGGCTACGGGTAGAGCTCATATCATCTTGAGGATAATAGTATCTCCCGGTTCCAAAAAATAGATACAAATTGTTTTTAGACATAAGCTTTGAAACCGTTGTCGTGACTGGTCCTATACCATCAATTACCTTTGATACTTTCCAGGCTGCCGCATCAGTTGTCGTCTGGTCTGTCACATTTGCAAACATGACATCTGGATTGGAAGAATCGGGGATAACGAGTCGTAAAACTCCACCATTCGTCCACTCTCCTGCTGTGCAGCCAGTATCACCCGTTACACATTTTCTTGTATACCCGATATAGACAACATCATCCTGACGGAGATTTTCATTGGTTTTGTCTACCATCTCTGCATCCACAACCGCATTGTTACTTATGGATCCGGCAAACGCCTCTGAAATGCCAGTATCAATTATCCACAACCCGTTCTTTTTAGGGTCAGAATCAACAACAGGTCCCTTTTCAACATCAACTATAAACAATTTAAGGTTTTGATCTGACTTCCCCAAAAATTGTTTATTACTGGTATCAATTGGACCTGTAGGGCCAGAAGCATAAACTGCGAACGTTCTGCCATTCTTTGTCGGTTGTGGTGTAAATGGCGAGGCAGATGATTTTGCGTTAAGGTGCACAAATGCCGGCCCTGAAGTAGAATAACCTAGCTCGTCGTGAGAGAACTCCCACAAAAGGGTTGGTTGAGTTCTCAAAAGGTTCGAATTATCCTGATTAAAGTCCTGGTTAGATACATCTATTGCAAAATAAGAAGAGAAACCATGGATATTAAAGGGTGTTTTTACGCATGTACCAGAAGAGATATTATCTGTGCAGCTGCTGGTAACATTTTTAGATGCCCCTCCCAAACCCATGCCGCCAAACAAGACCGTTTTCCACGTTGACACACTTCTCGTTTCATTCCAATAGTCACCATCTGCGATTCTTGATGCGTCAGTAGTTATTGTAGATACATCGAGAAGTGAATTTGTGCCATCAACAAGATACGTATGGTTATTGTCATAATCTGGCAGTGTAAGATATTTCAAATACGGCATAACATTCTTAGGGATAAAAGCCCATTCTTCCCAGCCAAGATTTACACCGCTCAATACTGCTTTTTGAGTACCATAGTTTTGAATTGACATTTTTCCTAATTTGAAAGCATGCAACATACCATCATTGGCACCTACATACACCATTCCTCGATTCAAATAATTCGTACTTGAATAATAATCCTTATACGTTGTATCGCTATAGCCTAGTGGAGGTGCCTGGTCGTAGGACTGAAGTGCGTATCTTCCCTGAATTTTGGGGGTTGACGAAATAATATCCCCCAATTTCCAAATATGATTTTCAGTTGTAGAATCTGATACTTTTATCGTAACGCTTCTGTTGCGGCTTAAACTGTTACAAGGAGAGCTTGCATCAAGACAGACATCCGTTCCCAGTGTGTAATCAATAATTTTTTCAGCCGCAACTGTTTTTGACGCTACATCCGCACCATCAGCATTAAGTCTCCAATACAAATTACCTGCATTGGCATGCGTAAAATCAGTAAAGGTTTTACTGTCTGTTGTAGTGTATATTGTACGCGCATGAGTTGTAAGATCCCGTTTCCAAAGAAGTTTCCCTGCGGTCCAAACGGTCTTCAGTCCACCTGTTATGTCGGAGTTTAAATCTGCCAACTCGGTTGTACCATTAAAATTATAACGATTTATTTTAGTTTGTGACGCAGTTGTATCAAAATAAAATTGAACCCTTTTGTCATTAGCAAGATCCATTACATGGTTGCCACTGGTATAATCTGTATCCTCACGTATTGTGCTTGATCCAAAGAACGGGTCAACATAGTACCAAAGGTTCAGAAGCTCGCCAGACCATGTCACGGTACTGTTATTTTCATATGTTTTTTTAGGATAAAATATTGCCTGTAACAGAGTGGCGCCACTCCCCTCACTATTATTGAGTATTGATGCCGCGGTTCCTGATGAAAGACTTAAAAGTATATTTTGGAAAATTGAGTTCAAGGCATTGTTAAGGTCTGTCGCATTGTTTGCATAATATGCTGCGCCTGATTTGTCCGTACCTCCATGAACAGCCATGGAATCCAAATTAGCCTTGGCGTCTTCCCCTAATCCCATGCCGAGTATATAAGATTTAACATCGTATTTAGCAGTAGCTCCACTTATTGTTTTAGTCACCTTACAATTTGCCGCTGTTGGAGAAGAGCTTGGACAGCGTAGACCGTCAAGCTTCGTCAAAACTGCTGGCATAAGATTATCAGCAGTATCAGCAGTTCCCGATTCATTTACACTAGGAAGACCATCCGTTACGTAAATAATAAAATTTTTATCGCAGCTGTTTTGAATAGGGGTTTTAAAGGTGGTTGAACCCTGTGTTAGTGTGCCGTTCAAAAAGTTCATGGCAGATTGCAACGTACCAGCAGTGGGCGTCAAACCTGCATTAAGAATGTATGAGCAACTATTGGGGTCTGATGTGTTGGTACACGCCATATAGCCGGTTTCATCATTTTGAAATGCAGGAGAGGCATTATTTCCGGCGAGTTTTGTTAGTATATCTGTAAGTTGTGTGGCAAATGGATTTGTAGCGGCGTTAGCTGTAGCTGTTGGAGAGTGAAGCCATCCACCACCAGGAGATGTATTGGCTGACCAGGTTTTGGTTGTATAGTAATCATACATCCTCTGACCAAAATTATAAAACCCGAGTGCATAATCTTCATCTGTTGGACAAAAAGCTCCGCTGCCGGCTGCCCCAGAATACCCAGTTGAACTGTCGGAAGTACCAGTTTTAGATGTATAAATTTTGTAAGTGTTAGTGTTAGTGCAGCTTGAACCAGATTTTGTCACATCCTTGGAGCTATAGGTTGACGAGTAATAATATTCTTTAGTTGCTGTGCTCGGTATACCATAATACGTTCCCGGCACTTTATAATACAAAATCGCACCGTCAGGGCTTGTGTAAGTGTTTGTCTTGGGATACACCGTGCCGCAATATGTTGTTCTGCGGGTACTATTGACTGCAGAGCCAGTGCCAGTACCTGTACCGCTTGTTGTAGTGATGGGGTCGCGGTAATTAGCCTGAAACAGTGCATTCTGTGCTGCACAGGATGACTGACACACGCTTTCGTCTGCTGACTTCGTATAGGTTCCTGTTTTTGGGTCTTCTTTAATACAGTAATTACTGCATTCCGGCGGAGGATTGGGGCAGTATGATTTTATATCATACGAAGTAAAATAAAACGATGGACCAAGGGTAGATTTACTTGCTGCTGCCTGCTTATAGCTCATAAGGGCAATATTCATCTTGTCAGAATAGGAGTTAACTATGTCTGTGAGGGCTTTGCGGGCAATTATCGACCTGCTGCAGGTGTTTGGGTCGGAATAATTGGTACAGTGCGGAGAACCGATCGCTAAACCGTTCATATCCTCATCCATACTGTTCGAGTTATCAAGGATAATAAGAATATTCGGTTTAACAGCCGAAGAAATAAAGGAAGGCATAACGCTATAGTTTGATGCGCTTATAGCTTGAGTTGCGAATGACCATATTGTATCAGGGAGAGCATTACCTGCTATATCAGTAATACCTGACAAGGTGACGGTATAGGTCGTTGAATAGTTCAATGACACTGGAGTAAAGGTTGCAACTTTAGTCGTGGCGTCGTAGGAAAGGGTCCCCCCCACATTGGCGGTACCATCACTGACACTAAATGTTGTTGTGTTAATTGATGATGCCAGCATACTGTTTGCTTCGGTAAAAGTAGCAATTATTTTAGATGTAAGTGATACCCCTGTTGCAGCGCTGGCAGGTGTGTATGTAACCGTAGGCGCAATAGTATCTACAATAAAAGTCCAGGGGACATTTGCCAGCATAGCATTTCCGGCAAGATCCGTTATTCCAGTCGTTAGCGTAGCAGTATAGGTGCCATCGCCTAATGAGCCGGTCGACAAGGTCGCTGTATTGGTGACGTTATCAAAAGACGGCGTCGTTCCGCTCTGAGCTGTTGTCCCCTTTTTTAACGTAAAGGTTGAGGTCGTTAGGGTCGCACTGGCAATATTTTCAGCAAAAAGAGCAGTGATTGATGGGGTGGAAGTTTTTACATACGCTGTACTTGGCGAATAGCTTATGACTGTCGGGTTTGTCGTATCGACCGCCAACGTCCAGGAATAGGTATTGGCCATCAGATTGGGAGTAGTTGCCGCATCCTTGACACCAGTATTGTCATTGTCTGGCAAATTACCTTTGATATAAAAAGTATATGAGTTTCCTGTTACCAATGGCGAACTCATGGTGAATGTTGCAACCGTTTTACCACTTGATGTAGTGAAGGTTGGGGCATTTATCGATAGCTTTACACCAGGATTGGCACTGTTTTCAGCCCAAACTGTAGTGCTGTTGATGGTCGAAGTAGTCATTAACTCACTGAAAGTAACCGATATTGTGGGGTTGGTGCTGGACATAATCCCACTCGGGGGGTTAGGAGTATATGAAAAAACCGTAGGGGGGGTGGTGTCAGGTGGTGCTACTACAGTAAATGTTGTAGTACTCTGGGCTAACAGAGATTTGTTATTTTTATCTTTAATTCCGGTCTTGGCGCAAGCTGTGTATTGAGCTCCACCAGTCAACGGAGATGTTGGAGTCATTGATATAGTTGAGGTTGATTGAGTATTGGTAGTTAGTGTCGGGTTAGATGTTGCCACCGTCGTCCCAGAACAGGAGGAGCCCTGATACAGCAAAAAAGTTGCATTTGTTACTTTGGTTGGATTAAGGATGGAGTTGGCGTTGGCATTAACATTTGTAGTTATTGCTGTAATTGCGTTTGTTGCAGAAACACCCGTAGAGCCATTAGATGGAGTCCATGAGGTAACTGAAGGCTTAGAAGCGGCTCTCGCAGAGACATTACTCAAAATTGACAAAAAAATTATGGGCAATATAAATCGATTCAATAGATGTTTCATTTTCCCACCCCCAGTACAACAACTTCAACGATCTGACCGGATCGTATTTTTACCTGAATTGCCGTTTTATACGGCAAAGTCGCTACGTTGCGCCCATCAGAGCTATACATGATTCCACCAGGAAGCCCATAAAAACGAAGCCCCCCCTGCTCCGATAAAAAAAGCCGTAGTTTACCATTCTGAATACCCCCATAAAAACCTGTTGCCATGTCATAGTCAGGTTTAGTTTGAGAAGAGTTAGAAGCTCGCGTCATTGCTATAGTTGAAGCACATGAAATTAAAATTGTAGCCACTATACTTATAATAATACTTTTTGTTTTCATAATTTTACCCCCGACAATTTTTACTTTCAGTTCAACATCAGATGTAACACGCCACTTATATTCAGAATCATACTATAAATATAAGCACAAAAAGTGCCACCACTATAACATACTTGAATTACTAAATATTATGTGTTTAACACCAATACCTATGCAAAAATATCATAGCGATACAGCGAGACATTCCGTAGCGCAATCAAGCCATTCACCCCCGCAACATCACAACCGTTGCGCCATCTCTCCCCTCATGCGCTTCCCCTGAACGATAGCTGTCCACCAGCGGATGGCGTGCCAGAAACTCACGCAGCGCATCCCGCAGCCGGCCGGTGCCAAGACCATGAATCAGCCGTATCTCCCGCAAACCGGAGAGTGATGCCCGGTTTATGAACGGCTCAACCTGTTCGAGAGCTTCATCAACCCGCAAACCGATCAGCTTGAGTTCGTGCTCATCAGTGGTTTCTGAGTCAAGCTTCCAATCCCGTGTGACAGCTTTTTTCTCTCCCTTTTTCTTTGAAACAGGACACTGAGGCACAGACAGGTCCGTAATCAGCACATCCAGTTCCATGCGGCCAGCGCGTACCTTTGCTTTACCCTGTTTTTCCATGACCGACAGGACAACAGCCGTATGCCCCAAAGTTCGGATATGTACGGAATCACCTGCTTTAACCGAGGTCAGTGGAACAAAGTCGAGTTGATCATGGTCCGGTTTGAGTGATTCTGACAGATCTGTCTGAACCTGGCGCAATTTTTCAACCGTTTCACCCCGGTGCTCACGTTTGTACTCTTCCAGCAGCAGGTTCATCTGACGGCGACTGTTTGCAATCAACTCCTGTGCCTCCTGCCGCCCCTTTTCTCTTGCTTCACGCCGGGCGGTTTCGATGGATGCCATACGGACTTCCACCTCCCGTGCAGTTGCAGCAACCTGCTCCTGCTGACGTGCAAGGTTCCGCCCTGCCTCTGCCAGCTCTTCCCGTTTTCTGTGCAGCTCTGCCAGAAGAGCGGTAAACTCTTCCCCTGCCGAACCGAGCAGTTCCCGGGCGTGCCGGATAACCCGTTCCGGCATACCGAACCGACCGGCAATATCAAGTGCATGGGAGTGTCCCGGTTCGCCGCATATCAACCGGTACAACGGGGTGTAGGTGGCGGAATCATATTCCATGCCGGCGTTGAACATCCCCGGTGAACGATGCACAAAGCCGATGATTTCAGAGAGGTGTGTCGTGGCAATCACTTTTGCCCCTTTAACCTGCAGTTCATGCAGTACACTGCAGGCAATGGCGGCACCCTGATGCGGCTCGGTTCCGGCTCCCAGCTCGTCCAGCAAAACAAGGGATCTCTCACCGGTCTGTTCAAGAATCGCAGCAACCCGCCTTACATGGGCGGAAAAGGTTGACATACTCTGTTCGATGGACTGTTCATCACCCATATCCACCAGCACTGTATCAAGAAAAGGAATCGTGGATTTGGCGCCGTTGGCTGGAATCGGCAACCCGCACAACGCCATCAGGGTCAGCACCCCGGCGGTTTTAAGGGCAATGGTTTTGCCACCGGCATTGGGACCGGTAATCACCATGACCGAACCATCACCGCCCATCTGAAGCGAAAGCGGCTCAACCCGTTTGACTGCTCCGTCCTCCAGCTGCATCAGCAATAACGGATGCCGCGCATCAACCAGTACAAGATTACCACCAGCAGAAACGTTTACCTTTTCAAGGGTATACTGGTTGGCATAGCAGGCAATACTGTTTAATGCATCAACGGTAACCAGCGTTTCAAAGCACGCTCCAATCGCTTCCGCATCATCCCGCAACCAGGCCGAAAGCTGCCGCAGAACCCGAATCTCCTCGCTCTTCTCTTCGGCGGTCAGGTTTTCAAGTTCATTGACAAACGGTATGATTTCAAGCGGTTCCATAAATGCCGTTTCTCCTGAGGAGGAAACATCATGTACAACCCCCTTGACCATCCCTTTTGAATCCATACGCACCGGAATGACCCACCGCCCGGCACGCTGGGTGATAAAATCATCCTGCAGAAATATCTCCATATCATTAGCACGGATTATTTCTTCAATCTTCTTGCGAATCCGCGCGGCAAGTGAACGTTTAGCACGTCGAATCTCCTTGAGCGCTGTTGACGCACTGTCCATGATACTTCCATCTGGATCAATTGAAGCGGACAACGGCTCAAGAAGATCTGGGAAGGGGGAAATCTGCGGCGTCAGATTTTTGAGCGCCGGAATATCGGAGCGTGGCGTCAATTGCCTGGCAATATCCCTAAATATTTCAAACACCGGAATAAAAACAAGAAGCTCCTGGGGAGAAAGAAGGGAACCGTGTGGGCGAAGCCGTTCCAACATGGGACGGATATCGTCAAATCGGCTCAAGCGTAACGAGATACCGAGAGGCTGCAACGAAGTGAGTTCGGCAATACGTTCGCTGGTTGAATTGATCAGATCCAGCGACCGGTGGGGAGAGAGTGCAAGAAGTTCCTCGCAGGTCACCTGACTATGGGAAAAACCGGCAATTGCATGCAGGATTTTATCAAACTCAAGATGTTTCAAGGTTTCGGCTGTAATCATGGTTCCTTCTTTAGCGACCGGCGATGGCGGCGCTCTTTCTGTTTTTTCTGGCGTGCTATTCGTTTCATTTCCGGTGTTACAATCCCCTGCAGTTCTTCCAACTGCTCAATCAGCATCCGGCGCGCAATGAAGCGGTTAATGGACTGGCTCCGTTCGCGTGACGCAGAAACGGTAATGCCGGATGGAATATGGGTCAACTGGACAGCGGTGGAGGTTTTATTCACATGCTGCCCTCCATTGCCAGAAGAGCGGATAAAACTTTCTCGTAAATCTTCTTCACGAAGACGGAGCTCTTCCATTTTGCGGACAAGCCACCGATTTTTTTCATCACTCACAGCAAACTGCGGCATGGGATATAACTCCTTGGCGGCACTATACACAATCACATCCCGCTTTTCCAAACAGATTCAGCATTGTCGAACACGGGAGGACATGGTATATCTGGCAGCAGAAACAATTTTTCATCTCAAGGGATACCTTTTGCGAGCATCACTACTACAACGTCTCTGGGTCACATTTTCCTGTTATATGGTCGGTCTGTATGCATCGACCCTCAATAATTTTCATGCCAAGGGTATTGAGCATATTCCTGACAATGGCGGAGTATTGCTCACCTCTAACCACATTTCCGCCTATGAAACCATCTTTCTCCCCTCCATTGTCGTCAGGCGCCATCCAATGCAGATGCTATGGGCTCCCGCAAAGGAAGAGCTTTTTGCTAAGCCGATCCAGCGCTTTATCTATTCATCGTGGGGGGCATTTGCGGTAAAGCGCAAACGCGACATGAAGGCGAATCGAACCATCAACGATCTCCTGCTGGATCAAAAGGTAATGCTGTTCCCCGAGGGGACACGGCATAAGGACGGCAGGCTCGGGGGTGGGAACCGTGGTGTTGGCAAGATAATTTATGACACAAAACCGACCGTAATCCCGACCGCGCTGGTCGGTCTTAACCGCTGGAAATTCCCCGGTTTTGGACAGACCGGCATCGTACGCTTTGGAGCCCCGCTTGATTTCAGCGATCTGTATCAACGTGAGGATTGCAAGGAAACGCATATCCTTATCGTGGAGCGGGTTATGGAGGCAATTGCCCGATTGCTGAAAGAGGAAGGGGCGTACTGTGGCGAAGCGTGAAGAGCAACTGGTTGAAATTTTTGGCGATGGCGCCTGCAGCGGCAATCCTGGTCCGGGCGGATATGGAGCGATTCTGCGTTACTGTGGCAAGGAAAAGGAGTTGAGTGGCGGTGAAAATCCGACTACCAATAACCGGATGGAACTAAAAGCGGTTATCGAAGCGCTCCGTTGCCTGACACGCCCCTGTTCTGTGGTTGTTACAACCGATTCCCAGTATGTGGTGAAAGGGATGACCGAATGGATTGCCGGATGGCAGCGCAAGGGGTGGCAGAACAGCAAAAAGGAGCCGGTGGTGAACCGGGATCTGTGGGAAGAGCTGCTGGAAGCGGCACAGCCACATAGTATCACCTGGAAATGGGTACGTGGCCATGCCGGACATGCAGAGAACGAGCGGTGCGATGCACTGGCACGGGAAGCGATACAAAAGCTTTAAATCTGAAAACATCACCACAGAGTCATAGAGAGCACAAGAGTACCATCTGAAAACATTGAATAAATAGAGGCTCTTGTAAAAGCATTAAACTGTGTCATTTCCGAGGGTGTAGTCGGGAATCCAGTTTTATAACCTATTGTAAATATTGGATCCCCGACAGAATCATTCGGGGATGATAATCTTTTTGCAAGAGGCTCAATAGTTTTATAAAAACTGGTCCTGTAGGTTCATCCAAAAAAAATTACTCAAGCTTTTGACTACTCTGTGCCCTCTGTGTCTCTGTGGTAATATCCTGTTATTTTCAAATCAGATCGTTCCCTTGGTTGACATGACCCCTTCGATACGCGGATCAAGCTGCGTCGCCACATCAAGCGCCCGTCCGAACGCCTTGAAGCAAGCTTCAATGATATGATGGACATTGTCGCCATACATGACGTTGATATGCAGGTTCAGGCCGCAATGATTGGTAAAGGCCTGAAAAAACTCCTTTGCCAGCTCCACATCAAAATCACCGATCTTCACCTTGGGGAGGTTGACATGGTAGACCATGAAGGGGCGCCCTGAAATGTCAACCGCCACCGATGCCAGCGTCTCATCCATCGGCACGCTGCTTTGTCCATAGCGCCGAATCCCTTTTTTATCGCCAAGCGCCTGTTTGAACGCCTCGCCAAGGACAATACCGATATCTTCAACCGTGTGATGGAAATCGATATCAATATCCCCCGACGCTTCCACATTCAGATCAAAAAGACCATGCCGGCTGAACAGGTTCAGCATATGGTCGAGAAACGGCACCGAGGTGCAGATCGTTGCCGTGCCGCTGCCATCTAGGATTAATGACAGCTTGATACTGGTCTCTTTGGTGATGCGCTCGATCGTTGCGCTGCGTGGTGCCATTTTCAAATCCTCCCTGTTCTACAACCGGAATTTATCCAATTTGTTTCAAAACTTCAAGCGTACGCTGCATTTCCCGGTCAGTGCCGATTGATATACGCAGACCATGTTTCAGGAGCGGGTCGGAGAGCAGCCGCACCAGAATTTTCTGTTGATACAGGCCGTCATAGACCCGCTTGCCATCCCGATCCGGTGGCGCTGCAAAGACAAAATTCCCCTGCGATGGAATAACATCATAGCCGAGTGCCGTCAACTCACGACTGAACCATTGCCGCGTGGCAATGATTTTACGGCAGTTTTCGGCAAAATACGCCTGATCGCGCAATGCCGCCACACAGGCAGCTTGCGCCAGTCGGTCAAGATTATAGTGATCCCGGATTTTATCCAGCGCCGCGATGATCTCCGGGCGGGCGATTGCCAGTCCGAGCCGCATCCCGGCCAGAGAATAGCTTTTGGAAAAGGTGCGGGTCACCACAACATTGGCATATTTTTTCACCAGATGCAGAGCGTTCCCATTGGCAAAATCAGCGTATGCCTCATCAACGATTAACAATCCTTTGCAGCGGGTTGCCAGCTCTTCGATATAGTCGAGGGAAAAGGTAAAGCCGAGCGGTGAATTGGGAGTTGTCAGAAAGAAAAGCTTCCCGTCGTATGCTTCCGGAAAATCGGCAATCAGATAATCATCCGTCAAGCCGAAGGTGCGCACCCTCGCCCCCTGAATTTCCGCGAGAGTCGAGTAATAGGAGTAGGATGGATGAACATAGCCGATCTCCTCACCTTCTCCGGCACAGGCACGGATCAGATTGTTCAGAACTTCATCGGAACCGTTTGCCATGATAATCCACGATGGATCAAAACCGTACAGGTCACCGGCTGCTTCACGCAGCGCCTGGCTTGATGAGCTGGGGTACGTGCGCAGCGAATTGCCATCACTGCCAAGCTCCTCCATAATCGCTTGCCGCACGACCGGAGACGGTGAATAAGGGTTTTCATTGGTATTGAGCTTGATCCAGGAAGCGACGTCCGGCGGCTGATACCCCGGAACATACCCCTCCATATCGGCTATATTTTTTCGTAGTGTGTTCATTACTTCGCTTCTCTCTGCATTTTGATCGGTACATAATTACAGAACGGTTCCTCTTCCATGTAATCGCCATGAACGGCATCGGCACGGGCACGGCAACCGCCACAGACATTTAGGTACTCGCACTGTCCGCATTTACCTTTATACGATTTAAAATCACGCAGATTGTTGAACAGCTCCGATTTTTCCCATATTTCACGGAAAGGGGTCTGCTTCACATTACCGGCTGTACGGTGGAAATAGGAGCATGGCTTTACGTTGCCAAAGCAGTCGATCAGGCAGATCGACTGGGCTGCAATACACCCTTTGCCACCACCGGTTGAGAATGTCAGAGAACGACGCTCGAACTTGACCCCTTCCGCTTTCGCTTTCTGTGGGACAATACGGTAATAATGGGGGGCGCAGGTTGGACGCATGAGAATATCATCTTCCAGTTTTTCCTGTTCATAGTGCCAATCAAGGATTTCTTCGTAATCTTCTTTGGAAATAAGCTCGTTCATAATCTCTTCGCCACGACCTGTCGGGACAATCATGAACATATACCATGCTGTTGCGCCAAGGCTCTTGGCAAGCTTGAAAGTGTTGGCAATATCGGTCTGGTTTCTCTTGGTAAATGATGAATTAATCAAAAACTTCTGACCGTTACGCTTGAATATCTCTGCAGCGCGCATAACTCCATCAAATGATCCGGGACTTTGACGGAAATTGTCATGAACTTCAGCCGTAGAGCCATCCAGAGATAGGGAAACCATTTTGATATCGGCTTTTTTCATCTTCTGACAGATTTCATCGGTCACCAGTGAGCCATTACTCGCCATACACATACGCAAGCCGAGGGATGTTCCGTATTCAGCCAGCTCAAAAATATCAGGGCGAAGGAGCGGTTCACCGCCGGAAAGAACAACCACCGGTTTTGAAAAATCAGCAATATCCTTTAAAAGTTGCTTCCCCTCTTCAGTTGTAAAATCTCCCTGGGAAGATGTCATTTCTGAAGAACAACGGCAATGTACACATTTGAGGTTACACCGTTGTGTAGTTTCCCAAGCAACCCATTTTGGAACAAATTCTGTCTGCATATTCACCTCTTAATGTATCAATCAAAACGATTGTAAAGCGTACTCCAAAAAGTAGCGTAAACTCAATGCTTATTTCGATGAGACATGGCTTAAAATTTCAGAATGTCGCTCTATGCGAGCCATGGCAGGAAGAACGGTTTTATAGGCAATAAACGGAACACCAGCAGCGCGAGCCGCAAGCATATCAACCTCACCATCGCCGATGAATAGTGCCTCATCAGCTTTAACGCCAAAATGTTCAAGGACTTTGAAAAGTGGTTCCGGGTGTGGTTTTGGGTTTTCAACCTGATCAGCGGTCATGATAAATGAAAAAAAACCTTCCAGTCCAAAATCCTCGATAATCATATCCATTGAAGAAGCACGATTTGTACAGACTGCCAGTTGAACGACGTTTTTTAGCGCCACTAGAGTTTCTATCAGCTCTTCCTCAATCTTCATATACTGGGACAATTCCTTGTAGTGAATTGTTTTTGCAAAAGCCCAGGCATCATCCTTCCTTTCGTCATTGCCAAAAAAATAGTCCATGACATTATTGAAAGAAAAGGTGTGAAGGACATTTCGTGACACAAGATCATCCCGCTTCAGATGGGGGCGTCCAAGATATTCCATCACCCGGTTATAAAAAATGTAATTTGATTCAAGGGTGTCCAGAAGCACCCCGTCGCAATCGTAAATAACCAGTTTATAATTCTTCATTCGCATCCTGTTTTCTGCAGCTGTTCAGATATTCTTCCCATTCCATCGGGAGCAGATATTTCTTTTTACTGTTGCATTCTTTGCAGGAGGGAACCACGTTGTTGCGAGTAGCTTTGCCGCCACGGGCAATGGGAACCACATGATCCATGCTTAATTCCTCCACGGCGAAATGTCCGCCACACCAATGACAGACGCCAAGTGCAAGCCGGTTCTGCCACCAACGGCTGCGCCGGAGCTCTCGGGATTTATCCCTTTCACGTTTCATTTCCTGTTCAGTGCAATCAGATATAAAAAAGTCCATGTTTGCCAGTATGCGGGGAACTGCAGATAAAGTAAAGCCCCTCGATGTAAAAATCGAGAGGCTTTTTTGTGGCGCTTCACTTGATGTGGGTGCTCTACAAATTTCTATTTTGAGTGTTTAGCAAGATAGCTGGCGACACCTTCAGCAGTCGGCTTCATTGCGTCATCACCCTGTTTCCAGTTGGCAGGGCAGACATCGCCGTGTGTCTCATGGAACTGAAGTGCATCAACCATGCGGAGAGCTTCCTCAACATTGCGACCGAGCGGCAGGTCATTGATTATGGAATGGCGTACCACACCTTTGGTATCAATCAGGAAAAGACCGCGCAGAGCAACGGAACCGTTCAGGAGGATGCCGTATGATTTTGCTATTTCCTTGTTAAGGTCTTCCACCAGTGGGTATTGGATATTGCCGATGCCGCCATCCTCAATTTTTGTATTTTTCCAGGCAAGATGGGTAAAACGGGAGTCAACTGAAACGCCGACAAGTTCACAGTTCTTTTCTTTAAATTCTGCAACTTTTTTGTTGAATGCCAGAATTTCTGAAGGACAGACAAATGTAAAGTCAAGCGGGTAGAAAAAAAGCACAACATATTTTCCCTTGAAAGCTGAAAGTGTGATGCTTCCAAAACTGTTGTCGGGCATAACGGCATTTGCAGTGAAATCTGGAGCTGGTTGAGTTACGAGAGTTGTAAGACACATGGTTGAGATCTCCTTTAGTCATAAAAAAGTAGGTGAAACATCTAAATATTTTGTACCAGTGAATCGGCTGATTGTCAATAGGATAAAAATGGTCTTTTTTATTTTTTACAAAAATATGAACATCAATTGCTATAAGTGTGTGCAAAAATGTATACTGAAAAGCAGAAAGGTGGTGCTGACATGAAAGACAATCTAACAACCAAGATTTTGAAGTCGCATCTGGTTTCCGGCGAACTGGTTCCAGGGACGGAAATATCAATAAAAATTGATCACACCTTGTTGCAGGATGCTACCGGCACCATGGCAATGCTGGAGTTTATCGCCATGGGGTTCCCCCGGGTCAAGGTTGATCTTGCCGCGCAATATATCGACCACAATCTTCTGCAGACTGATTACAAAAATGCTGACGACCACGCATTCCTCACATCGGCAGCCATGAAATTCGGGGTACATCTATCCAAACCGGGGAACGGCGTTTCCCACCAGGTACACCTGGAACGTTTCGGAACCCCCGGAATTACACTGCTAGGCGCCGATTCCCATTCTCCGACCGCAGCCGGTCTGTCGGTTCTTGCCATTGGCGCTGGTGGGCTGGATGTCGCCCTGGCAATGGCAGGTCATCCTTTCAACCTCCCTTGCCCGAAAGTCATGGGGGTCAAACTGACCGGCAGATTGCCAGAGTGGGTTTCCGGCAAGGACGTTATTCTGGAGATGCTGCGCCGCCATACCGTCAAAGGGGGAGTTGGAAAGGTTATTGAGTATTACGGTCCGGGAGTGGCGACTCTTTCCGCGACTGATCGTGCCACAATTGGCAACATGGGTGCAGAGCTAGGCGCCACTTCATCCATCTTCCCGTCCGATGAACGGACCAGGGAATTTCTGGTTTCCCAGGGGCGGGGTGAAAGCTGGCAGCCGATGGGAGCGGATGACGGGGCTGTATATGATGAGTACGACGAAATAGATCTCTCAACCGTTGAGCCGTTGATTGCATGCCCTTCATCGCCGGATAATGTTGTGCCGGTGCGCGAAGTAGCAGGGAGAAAAGTTGACCAGATTATTGTCGGCAGTTCGGTGAATTCATCATACCGTGATTTGATGACCGTCTGTCGTATAATGGAAGGAAGCCGGGTTGCGCCGGGGGTTCATTTTCATGTCAATCCGGGGAGCCGCCAATCGCTGGAGAATGTAGCCCAGGATGGTGGCGTGTTGATGCTGCTCATGGCTGGCGTCAGCATTCATCAATCGGGGTGTCTCGGATGTATCGGCATGGGGCAGGCGCCCGGAACAGATCAGGTCAGTCTGCGTACCTTCCCGCGCAATTTCCCGGGACGGAGCGGCACCAAGGGGGACAAGGTCTATCTCTGTTCACCGGAAACAGCGGCAGCATCAGGGATATACGGCGTGATTACCGATCCGCGCACGCTGGGAGAAAAGAAACCGTATCCTGCGGTACAGAATCCTGAAAAATATCTTCTGGACGATTCCGGCATCATCTTTCCGCTGGAAGAGAGTTCCGACGTTGCCATCAAGACCGGACCGAATATCGTGCCGTTGCCAGACTTCGAGGCATTGCCGGAAAGAGTTGATGCCACTGTCGTCATCCTGCTTGGTGATAATATTACCACCGACCATATCATGCCGGCCGGTAACAAGGTGCTGCCGCTTCGCAGTAACATACCGGCAATCAGCGAGCACGTTTTTGAACAGCTTGACCCTCATTTTCCGGCTCGGGCGCAGGCAACCGGCAATGGAGTTGTAGTTGCCGGTGAGAACTACGGTCAGGGTTCTTCCCGCGAACATGCCGCCATAGCCCCGCGCTATCTCGGTATTCGCGCCAAGATCGTCAAAAGCTTTGCCCGTATTCATAAAGCCAATCTGGTTAATTTTGGCATTCTGCCGCTGGTGTTCAAAAACCGGGGGGATTACGACCTGTTCAAACAGGGAGATAAAATATCCATTCCCAATGTCCGGCGTCTTGTGGAAAGCGGCGCTACTGAAATCCCGGTTGTTATCAATGGCAGAGAAGTTATAACGCTGCTGGAGCTGTCAGAACATCAGCGTCAGGAACTTCTTGCAGGGGGAACCCTGAATTATGTGAAACATGATGCTATGGCAAAAGGTTTAAACGCAGATTGACCCAGCCAGGGCTAAAAGCTGCTCACCTTATTCACCACATTTACTGGCATACCTTGGAGGTATGATTCCACATTTTTCGCCAGGATGCCGATCAACCGTTTCCGTGCCGCCAGTGAAGCCCAGGCTATGTGTGGAGTGAATACGCAGTTTGCTGCCGAAAGGAGAGGGTTATCCTTCAGCATCGGTTCATGGGCAACCACGTCCAGCCCGGCGCCTGCAATGACTCCTTTGTTGAGGGCATCTGCCAGATCTGTTTCATTGATCAGTCCGCCACGCGCCAGATTAAGAATGTATGCGGAAGGTTTCATGCGCCCCAACAGCGCTGCATTTACAAAACCACTGTTTTCTGCAGTCTGCGGGCAATGGAGCGAAACCACATCTGATGATGCAAAAAGTTCATCCAGTGAAACAAAAACGGTCTGAAGAGTTGCGGCATCTTCTGGAATACGGGGAGTGTATGCAATTATCTTCATTCCGAATGCGGCGCCGATTCTTGCCAAAGCCCGTCCAATCGTGCCGTACCCGACTATCCCGAGTGTCAACCCGTCAAGCTCGACAAGAGGCGTTTTCCAGAAAGAATGATCCGGTGATGCAACCCATTCACCGTTTTTCACTGCAGTGTCGTGCAGTCCCACATGCATTGCAAGCTCCAGCAAAAGTGCAAATGCGGTCTGTGCAACAGACTCGGTGGAATATGCCGGGATATTGGAAACAACTATTCCCATATCTGCCGCTGCAGCAATGTCCACATTGTTATAGCCGGTTGCCAGCATTGAAATATACTTGAGCTTTGGAAGTTCTCCCAATTTACGGCTATCAAGCTTGACCTTGCTTAATAGTACAATCTCTGCATCTCTGGCTCTCTCAATTACAAGTTCAGCAGGAGTACGGTCATATATTGTGCATTCCCCCAACTTCTCAAGAGCGCTCCACGGGTTGTCTCCAGGGTTGATTGTGTAACCATCAAGAATTACGATTTTGGGCTTTTTCATATCTGTTTCCTTTCTTGATTATCCTAAAAAAAGCATTGTGAAAAAGAAGAACAGAGAGAAAATCTGAAGGGTTACAAGCAAAACTATCTCAACAAAAAGTCACCAGAAGGGTTAAGGTCTTTTTTCTCATAACTATCTGATTCCTCCGTGCTCTCCGTTCCTCCGTGTTATTCAATTGCCGTTTTCAGGATTATTCTAATGTTTTCCGGAATCTCATCATTGCCACTGATAACACCACCATACCAATTATTGTCAGTCCAATCAACTGTTCCCATAGCGCTGCAACACCAACACCCTTTAGAAAAATACCCCTGATGACTACCATGTAGTAACGAAGTGGATTCACAACCGTGAGCAATTGCGCTGGCAGAGGCATATTCTCGATCGGAAAGGCAAAACCTGACAGTAGCATTGCCGGGAAGATAATGAAAAAAGCGGACATCATTGCCTGCTGTTGTGTTGTGCTGACGGTTGAAATTAAGAGACCTATTCCAAGAGAGCTCATGAGAAAAAGGGTTGTGGCAAAAAAGAGTAGCAGAAAACTTCCCCGCAGCGGCACATTGAAGACCAATGCCCCGACAGCGCTTATGAGCGCCACATCCAGATACCCTATAAGCACAAAAGGGAGCGTTTTACCAAGTATGTATTCACGCTTTCTGATTGGTGAAACAATCACCTGTTCGATAGTTCCGATCTCCTTTTCCCGGACAATGGCGAGAGAGGATAGGAGCATTGTGATAACAAAAAGGATGTTGGTGATAACCGCAGGGACATAAAAAGGTGGGCTTTCCAGATTAGGGTTGAACCAGGCTCGCTGTACAAGTTGCACCTGTCCGACCTTGATGGCATGCTCCGGGTATTTGGCAGCATAGTCATGACGAAGCGTCGTATTATAAACCCCGCTCAACCTCACAAGATATCCAATGATGATTCCGGCTGTATTGGAATCAGTTCCGTCCAGCAGTATCTGAAGAGGAGCGTTTCCTCCCCGGCGTAACCTTTCACCAAAACCGTGCTCCATACTCAATACAAGCCGTACCTTCCCCTTATCAAGCAAATGACGGGTATCTGAATCATTGTCGATATGCTCCGTAATCCGGAAATAGCCTGAAGATGCAACTATTGCAGCCAGTTCCCTGCTTTCAGAGCTGTTGTCACGATCCATAATCGCAGTCGGAATATTTTTCACATCCATATTGACTGCAAAGCCGAAAATAACAGTCTGCAGTGCTGGCAAAACAAAGAGTACAATCCGCATGCGCGGGTCACGAAAGACCTGAATAAACTCCTTTATCAGCATCGCTTTCAGACGTTCAAACATCTAAATGATCTTCTTTCGAAATTTTATCAATGCAACCGCCATTACTATCACCCCAAAAACAAGCAGAAACAGCGCCTGTTGCCACAGTACGGAAAAACCGACATCCTTCAAATAAATACCGCGCAGGATGGTGACAAAATAGCGCGCCGTGATAATCCGCGTTACGGTCTGGATCGGGAGCGGCATATTCTCTATGGGAAAAATGAACCCTGACAGCAAAAATGCTGGCAGAACCGTGGTTATGATAGCGAGCTGGCTGGAGAGAAGCTGACTCTTGGTAATAATGCTGAGCAACATGCCAAAAGCGAGGGCAGAGAACAAAAACAGCAGCGCAAGAGGAACCAGAAGCGACAAACTCCCCCGCAACGGCACATCAAACACAAATTCACCCACAGCTATGCATAAGAAAAGATCAAGCACTCCGATGCAAAAATACGGGATAATTTTACCAAGGATTAATTCACCCCCGCTCAAAGGTGTTGCCAGCAGCTGTTCCATGCTGCCGGTTTCCCACTCCCGCGCCATGGAAAGTGATGTCAGGATGGCAGCCATGATCATCATCACGACGGCTATCAGCCCCGGAAATATAAAATTGCGGGAAACCATGTCACTATTGAACCAGACACGGGGTTTTAATTCAAGCGACGGGAAACGGGGAGCGACTCCATGTCTGCGGATCTGCTTCAGCGCAATATCACGGGAAAAGGTTGCCGTCACACCCTCCGCATACCCCATGGCAATGGTGGCGGTATTCGGGTCGCTTCCATCCAGAATCGTCTGCACCGGAGCATTTCCGCCACTGGAAATAGCACGGTCAAAATCAGGCGGTACAACCAGTGCGATCAGGGCGCGGCGTTCATCAATCTCCTGTTCAATGGCTCGATAGCTGTCGACCGTATTTCTTAATTCAAAATAGCGTGATCCAGTGAAACGGCTTATGAATTCACGACTCAAGGCGCTGCCGGACTGATCCCAGACAACCAGCGGCACCCGATCAACATCCAGGGTCAGGGCATAACCGAACAGGAACAGTAGCAGCATCGGAATCCCGATTCCCATCATCAGACTGCGGGTGTCACGCAGAATGTGCAGAAATTCTTTTCTGACAACTGATTTCAGGCGGCGAATATTCATGATTCAGAATTCCGTTCCTCTATCAAACCGATAAATAGTTCTTCCAGGGTCGGCAATACTCCGTCGATTGCCCGCTGTTTCTTCAGTTCCAATGGGGAGCCGACAGCCACAATAGCTCCCTGGTAGATCATGGCAAGTCGATCACAAAATTCAGCCTCATCCATGTAGTGGGTTGTCACAAAAACCGTTGTGCCGTGAGCAGCCATGGAACGGATCAGCTCCCAGAATTTTCGCCGGGATAACGGATCTACACCGGATGTCGGCTCATCCAGAAACAGAACAGGCGGTTCATGGAGTATGGCGCAGCCGAGCGCCAGTCGCTGTTTCCAACCACCAGAAAGCTCGCCCGCTTTTGATGTACGGCGATCACCCACCCCTGCCATGGAAATTACCCATTCTATTCGTTCCATCCGTTTTTCCACTGGCAAGCGATATACTCCGGCATAGAAAGCGATATTTTCTTCTACGGTAAGATCTTCGTACAGGGAAAAGCGTTGACTCATGTAACCGATATTTTCCTTAATCAGTTCCGCTTGCCTGATGATGTCAAATCCGGCAACAGTTCCGTTGCCAGAAGTGGGAGAAAGGATGCCACACATCATACGGATGGTGGTTGACTTGCCAGCACCATTTGGACCGAGAAAACCGAATATCTCCCCTTTGGGAACTGTCAGGGAAACCGAATCCACGGCAATAAAATCACCAAAACGCTTGGTGATGCCATTCAGAGAAACTGCAAAGGGGGCGTTTTCCTTTTCAAACCGTACATCATGAGGATTATACCGCTTATCTTGAACCAACGACCGGTCATTTGTGGAAATAGCCCCAATCACCAGTTCTTCAAGGGTTGTTGAGCCATTTCCTGTCAACTCTGCAACTGTTCCGCACGCTATCAACGACCCTTCATGAATAACCCCAACCCTGTCGCAACGAGCTGCTTCATCCAGATAGGCGCTCGCCACAATAATGGTGACACCTTCGGAGTGAAGTTCCTGCAGTATATTCCAGAAATCACGCCGTGATACCGGGTCAACTCCATTGGTCGGTTCATCAAGCAGGAGCAGGCGCGGCTTGTGAATCAGTGCGCAACAAAGTCCCAATTTCTGTTTCATTCCTCCTGACAGCCGCCCCGCCAGTCGCCCCGTAAAAGGCGCCAGACCGCTGAATTCAAGAAGCTTTTCCGTGCTGACTCTGCACTCCTCCTTTGGTACGCCAAATATATCGGCATAAAACGCAATATTCTCCGCAACGGTAAGATCTGAATAGAGAGAAAAACGCTGGCTCATATATCCGATATGATCGTGGATTTTTTCAGCATCAGATGGGAGCGTATATCCGAGAACTGATATTTCGCCTCCAGACGGATCGAGTATCCCGGCCAGCATTCGCAGGATAGTCGTCTTTCCGGCGCCATCCGAGCCGACAAGACCGAAGAGTTCACCTTCAGGAATGGTAAGGGAAAGAGATTTTACCGCATTGAGGCTAGCGAAATAGCGGGTCAGGTTGTGGGTGGTGATGATATCCATGGGACACGTTTTCCGGCGACATCAGAATTCAGGTGCTGTCAAGGGGAGAGAAAAAAGCGACGGAGGAATAGCGGTAACTATATTTAGGAGCTTTTTACGAGATAATGTATGCATGGGTGAATTACGGCGTTGTCGCTATTACAGCATCAGCCGGCATCCCGGCCTTAAGTTCCCCCCGTCGGTTCGGCAGTGTAATTTTGATACGATATACCAGCTTTACCCGTTCTTTCTCGGTTTGGATATTTTTCGGAGTAAATTCTGATTCTGAAGAAATATAGCTGACCTTTCCTTCAAAGTGACGTCCCGGCAAGCCATCAAACATAACCGTTGCTGATTGCCCCGTGCTGATACGCGCCAGATCTGGTTCCGCGATATATGCGCGCAACCATACTTCGTCCATTTTACCGACAGTAATAACCGGTGCGCCAGGCATTACCATTTCTCCCGGTTCAGCGTGTGTTGCAAGCACAACACCGGAAACCGGCGTTGACAGGACGGTCTGATGCATACGGGTTTCAGCAAGCGCAGTGCTGGCAGCTGCAGATTCAATGCGGGCTTTAGCCTGACGAACGGCATCGGGGCGTGGTCCGATTTTTAACAGTTTCAGGCGAAGTTCAGCCTCTTTCAGGGAAGCGTCAGCTGAAACTGTTGCGGAACGCGCCAAATCCAGATCTTTCTGTGCAATAACTTCACGCATGAAAAGTGCTTCAGCCCGCGCAGCTTCCTTGCGAATACGATCCGCTTCCGACTTCATACGAGAAAGCGCCGCTTCCCCCTGGGCAATCTCCTCACGACGGTTGCCAGCTTCCAGATCAGCCGAAGCCGCCCGCAACGATTTTTCTTCAGCGGCACGTCCTTTATGCTCCTGCTTCAGCTCATCGTCATCAAGCCGTGCCACAAGCTGACCTCCTTGAAGCTTATCCCCTTCATTCACAAGGCGCTGGAGCAAACGACCGGCAACCTTGAACGAAAGATCGAGAGATGTGACCTCAAGTGTGCCGGAAACTTTTATTCTTCCGTTATTCTCCCCCCTGTATCTTTTCACGCCGAATGTCACCGCAGCAGCAAGCAGAAGCAGGATAAGAATTACAGATGTTTTCTTGATTTGCATATTTTCTGTTATTCCAGATCAACAAGAATGTCATCGCCGGAGAGCTGCACCTTGAAAGTGCGTAGGACAAACTCCGGGTGCTCCTTGCAGATGCCGTCTTTTAGGCTGAAATTATAACCGTGGCGGGGGCATGAAATATGCTCATCCTTTACAATTGAAGCATTCATTGGAGCCCCCTGATGAGGGCATTCATTTTCAACCGCATAAATGGTCCCCTTGAAATTCACCAGCAGAATTTCCTGACCTGAAACAGTTACATTTTTTTTGCCAAAATTTGGTACTTCACTGATTTTTGCCACCTGAATCATAGCGTTCCTCCTGGAGGTTTTATACCGGTTTAATAACGTGGTGACCAGCTCGGCTGTGTACTCCCGCCTCTCGACTTGTTAACCTTGATTTGACCAGTGCCATCCGCCCGCATGACATAAATCCCGTCTCCTCCGGCCCGCTTTGAACTGAATGTTATAAAACGTCCATCCGTTGACCAACTCGGGTTTTCGTTGCTTCCGACGGAGGTCAGCTGTGTATCTCCACTTCCATCAGGATTGATGCTGTGAATCTGAAATCCCCCTTCTGAACGGGCATAAAGGATTTTATCACCCTTGGGTGACCACGCCGGGTTGACATTGTAGCCACCTGCGTGTGTGAGACGCTGAACATTTCCGCCATCCGCATTCATGGTAAATATCTGCGGTTTTCCCATACGATCAGATACAAATGCGATTTTTGCACCGTCTGGTGACCAGACTGGCGACACCTCAATGGCGGGGTTTATTGTCAGGCGAACCGGATTACTCCCATTTTTGGCAATGGTATAAATTTCAGAGTTACCGTCCTTGCTCATGGCAAGTGCGATTTTAGAACCATCAGGCGACCAGCTGGCGGTAATATTCAACCCTTTGCGCGTGGAGAGAGGAACTTCCACCTGGTTGTACAGTGCGCGTTTGAAAAGATCCGGATTTCCCCGTTTGTACGAAGTAAAAACAATTTCGCGACCATCCGGCGAAAAGGATGGATTTAGATTGATAGAACCGTTGCGGGTCATCTGTGCCTGGTTAGCCCCGTCCCAGTCCATAATAAAAACTTCCTTGTTTCCACCCTGGGTCGAAATATATGCAATTTTGGAAGTGAAACACCCCTTGGCACCGGTTATAGCCTGAAGAATCTCATCGGAAAAAAGATGTGAGAAATAGCGTAGTTCTTTACTCCTGCCGAGAAAACGGCGTGATGTGAGCATGGAGCGGTTCAGCACATCGAAAAGGCGAAATTCAACCGTCAACTCATCCCCTTTAACGCTGTACTCGGAACGAACAAGCAGATCAACGCCGCTGCTCATCCAGCTCATGAAGTCAGTGTCAGCGATAACATTCTCTCCCTGACCGCGAATTTCAGCAGAAACCGTGCCTGACATATTCATGTCAAAAGCAATAACTTCACTCATTTCCTTGGCAACTGTATTGTTCGGCGCAGCATCAGTAGAACGTGGAGTGTCAACAGCCAGCTTGAGGAGACGATTCCCTGCAGCTGTAACCTCCACATACTCGGCTGCGTGAGTGATGTGCGGAAAAATAGTAGAAAAAAACAGTGCGCCACAGAGACACAGAGAGACGGAGAAATTCAAAACCAAACTCCTGAAAAATATTTGAATAATTTTAAAAATCGACAAAATAGTTCCAAAAACATGGCCTGGTATCCAGAACCCCTCTCTCTGCCTCCGTGTCTCTGTGGCAGAAACAGTATTACCTGTATTTATTTCAAGTCTGTCCGTTTTCATGGCTTATTCTGGCTTATCCCTTCCGGTTTGAACACAAACACTCCTTCAAAAACTTTTTTGTTGGGTGGTGGCGGAAATTTTTCTGACGCCATATCAATCGCTCGCTGTACTGACAATTGAAATGCCGCGTCATTGCTCCGCTCGACTTTTACGCGGGTTACTTTTCCGCTGGTATCAATAAAGATGCGGACGACTGCTTCCGGCTTTTTAGATGTGTAGCTGATGGTTTTGGCAAAGGCATCTTTTAGGCGTGATTGAATATAAGCGAGATAATCGCTTCCTGACTCCTTGCCGCTTCCGGTCGGCATCCCGGCTCTCCCACTGCCGTTACCCTTTACCTTTTCACGAAGTCGTGCCAGCACAGCCTCTTCTTGAGCGGCTTCCTGTTTTTTTTGCAATTTTGCCATGCGCTCTGAAAATTCTGCACTACTTTCTGCAGCTTTTGACGCCGGTTTAAGTTGTTGTTTAATTGGGGGAGTCTTTGCCGGAGGAGCTGGTAGCGCCATTTCATTTGCTGCAGCAGGTGGCGGAGATGGGGTGTCATCCCCTTTTTGAGTAGGGCTTCCGGCACGCGGGTCGCTAACCGGAAGGTTTACTACATCAACATAATAGGTTTCTTCTTTGTTCAACTGAAGTGTCGTGCCACCAAACCAGAACAGTAACAAAAAAACCGTCAGATGAATGACGGTAGAAAAAAACATACTGACACCAAAACCGGTGTCTGAGCGTGATTGACGGTTAACCATTATTTTTGTGACGGCTCCGTCACCATGCCGAGTCGCTCAATACCGGCACCCTTGATATCAGCCATCGCCTTAACAACTTCGCCGTAGGGGACTCCTGAATCAGCCTTCAAAAAAACCTCTTTTTTAGCCCGGGTGACAAAAAGGGCGGAAAGCTTGTTCCGAAGATCAGCAGGTTGTACTTCATCCTTGTTGATGAAAACTTTTCCGGATTTATCAACTGTTACGACCACGGTCTCTTCAGCAGGGGTCATTGCTTTTGTATCAGCCTTCGGGAGATTAACCTGAACTCCAGACTGCATCATTGGTGCTGTCACCATGAATATGACAAGCAACACCAGCATAACATCAACCAGCGGAGTAACATTGATTTCTGCCATGGCGCGGCGATTATCACCAGATCCTCCCATTGCCATGACTATTTCCCCGTTCCGGACATATTGCGCTGTACTATATTCAGAAATTCAGTGGAAAAACTGTCCATATCGTTTATCAATACGCGAATTTTATGCTGAAAATGGTTGTACGCCATAACTGCCGGAATAGCTGCAACCAGACCGATTGCCGTGGCAATCAGAGCCTCTGCAATACCAGGAGCGACAACTGCCAGAGATGCGGAACCTGTTTTGCCGATTCCTTCAAAGGCGGTCATAATACCCCACACCGTGCCGAACAGACCAATAAATGGGGATGTTGAGCCGGTGGTGGCAAGAAAGGTCAGATATTTTTCAAGGCGGGTAAGCTCGGAATTTGATGCACGACGCAGCGCACGGGAAACATTCTCAACCCCACCGAGATCGGTACTCATGCCGGTGGCATCAGGAGTGCCATGTCCCTCGACGACTTTTTTCAGTTCGCTGTATCCTTCGTTGAACAAAACTGTCAGGGGGGAGTTGGCAAAACGATCAACCTGGGATGCAATGGTATCGAACCGTTTGGATTTCCAGAAAAAATCCATGAAACGCTCTGATTCGCTATTCGCTTTGTGAACCTGTATAAACTTGAAGAGAATGATTCCCCATGAGATTACGGAAAAAAGCATCAGGAGAATCAGCACACATTTGACAACAATTCCGGCATTAAGGAGCAAAGCCACGAATCAGCACCTCCAACGAGATAAAAACAGTTGTAAAAATTATTCCTAACAGTGAGTTAAGTCAAGGTGAAAATGGTTCATAACAAATCTGACATCAACAGCGGTACAATAAAAATGGTCGGGGAAATTTCCCCGACCATCTATGTTTTTGAAGCTACAATCGCAACAATCCAAAATTGCTATTACATCATCTTCGCAAGAAGCGGAACGATGAGAAGCGATACGATGTTGATGATTTTAATCATCGGATTGACAGCAGGACCTGCAGTATCTTTATACGGGTCGCCGACTGTATCGCCGGTAACAGCAGCTTTGTGGGCGTCGCCACCTTTGCCGCCATGATGACCATCTTCGATGTATTTTTTTGCATTATCCCAGGCACCGCCGCCGGTTGTCATTGAGATGGCAACAAAGATACCGGTTACGATTGTGCCGACGATAACACCGCCGAGAGCTTTAGGTCCGAGGGTAAATCCGACGATAACAGGAGCAAGGATCGGGATAAGACCAGGGATAACCATCTCCTTGAGAGCTGTCTTGGTTACGATGTCAACGCAGGAAGCATAATCAGGTTTACCTGTGCCTTCCATAATCCCTTTGATTTCACGGAACTGACGACGAACCTCAACAACAACAGCGCCGCCGGCTGTGCCGACAGCTTCCATGCACATGGCTGCAAAGTAGTAAGGGAGCATGCCGCCGATGAAGAGACCAACGATGATATAAGGGTCGGAAAGGTCAAATGAGATCATTTTTCCGGCAGCTTTGAGTTCATCAACATATGAGGTGAAGAGGATAACCGCTGCAAGACCGGCGGATCCGATGGCATAACCTTTTGTAACAGCTTTTGTTGTGTTTCCGACTGCGTCAAGCGGGTCGGTTACATTACGGACAGAGTCGTCAAGCTCAGACATTTCAGCGATACCGCCAGCATTATCTGTTACAGGACCGTAGGCATCCATTGCTACAACGATACCGGTGAGTGAGAGCATGGAAACAGCGGCGATTGCAATTCCGTAAACCCCTGCACATTTGTAGGCGATGATGATGCCGGCTGCGATAACGATAATCGGAGCGGCGGTAGCTTTCATTGAAATCCCGAGACCGGCGATGACGTTGGTGCCGTGACCTGTGGTGGATGCCTGGGCAATGTGCTGAACAGGAGAATACTCGGTAGAGGTGTAATATTCTGTAATCCAGAAAATTGCGCCGGTAACACCGAGCCCTACCAATGCGGTAATGAAGAGATTTATTGTGCTGAAAGTAGTTCCTTCTGCGTTGGTGAGTCCGTTAGGAAACATCTGCGCTGTGACAAAGTAAAAAGCGATACAGGCGATGACACCTGATGCGATCAGCCCTTTGTAGAGAGCAGGCATGATTTTGCCGCTGCCGCCAAGTTTAACAAAATATGTTCCGATAATTGACGCGATGATTGAGACACCGCCAAGGATAAGTGGATAGCTTACTGCTGACGGATTGCTTGTGAAAGCCATTGCGCCGAGAAGCATTGCTGCGATAAGGGTTACGGCGTAGGTTTCAAAAAGGTCAGCTGCCATGCCGGCACAGTCGCCAACATTGTCCCCAACATTATCTGCGATAACAGCAGGGTTGCGTGGGTCATCTTCAGGAATCCCTGCTTCAACCTTACCAACCAGGTCAGCGCCGACGTCAGCGCCCTTTGTGAAGATACCGCCGCCAAGACGGGCAAAGATGGAAATGAGCGATCCACCAAAGCCGAGACCGACCAACTGGTTGACAATCTCTTTAACCGGTGCGCCAGGCATAAGAATCATGAGAATCTTGTAGTAACCTGCAACTCCGAGGAGTCCAAGACCAACAACAAGCATACCGGTGATTGCGCCACCTTTGAAGGCAACATTCAGAGCGGTTACGATGCCGCTTTTAGCAGCTTCTGTTGTGCGGACATTTGCACGAACAGATACAAACATTCCGATAAAGCCGGTCAGACCTGAAAATAGTGCTCCGACAGCGAAACCGATTGCTGTTTTTGCGCCAAGTGTCGCAAATAATGCTATAAACATGACCACGCCGACAACCGCGATAATGGTATACTGACGCTTCATATATGCGCCTGCACCCTCCTGAATAGCGGCTGCGATCTGTTTCATCCTGTCGTTCCCCTGTGGGAGACCAAGAATCCATTGCGCCGTGATCAGACCGTAGGCAACGGCTGCGGCTGCACAGATCAGGGCAAAAACTACTGCATACTGTTCCATAAAACAACTCCTCTTTGTGATAGTAAAGAGTCATATCGACTCTTGATATTGCATGATAAAACGAAAAATAGTTAGGGGAATCGGCACGTTTTGTCAACTGTTATTTGAATAGTGGCTGAAAATATAGCGTAAAATAAAAACTCCATGAAACTTTTAAGAGTCATGGAGTTAAAACGGGGCAAATGGCAATTTATTGACCGGCTTCAATGCAAAGAGAATATGGAAAGCGGGGATCCGATACGACCTTAAGGAAGAGCGTGAACTAACTATTCCCTGAAATTGGTAAACTGCATCTCTATATCAAGATCCTTTGCCTTGAGGGTCTGAATAGCTGCCTGCAGATCATCCCGGTTTTTGCCGGTAACCCGCACCTGTTCATCCTGAATCTGCGCCTGTACCTTCAGTTTTGCCTCTTTTATGACAGCAATGATTTCCTTACCCTTTTCCTTGGAGATACCTTGTTGAACAGTAATAATCTGGCGAACCATCCCGCCTGACGCCGGCTCAACCTTCCCATACTGTAGCGCTTTGATGGAAATATTACGCTTCATGAATTTGGATTGAAGGACATCAATAACCGCCTTCAGTTTGTAGTCATCATCCGCAAGGATTTTTACAGCATCTTTTTCAGGGGTAATTTCACTTTTTGAACCTTTAAAATCATAACGCTGACCAATCTCCTTGATAGCCTGATTCACCGCATTATCAACTTCCTGCATATCAACCTTTGAAACCACATCAAACGACGGCATACAATACCCTCCAGAGTATAATTATGGCTTTACAACCTCAACCCCTTCGGGGATTTTGAAATTGAACTTTCCTGCGGCGATTCCTTTATTGACCTTGATATGGCTATAGTCAATACGAGTCTGATTGCCGGCTGCATCATGAACAACGGATGCCACAACCGGGAACAGATCCTTGACTTCGCCATACTTTTTGAACAGCGCGACTGCTTCTGCAGAAACGGTCAACTGCAGTTTAGATAGTACCGGAGTCGGTTTTTTGGGAGTCAGCTCAAGCTGATAATTCCCTTTTGCATCCTGCGGTTCAGCAGAAAAGAGAGCATTGAAATCACGGGAAACGTGCCCGAGACCGGTCAGATAGGAAAGGGCTATGGAGTTCCCCCCCTTGAACATTTCTGAAACTGAAGAAACCATGACCTGTCTGCTGTCAGCGAGATAAAACCAGACCTGTTTGCCGTTGGAGACAATCTGCTGTTTCGGTTTTGTATAATTGAAGCGGAACATGGCTGTCGCTGAGGCAGGCTTTTTAAGCAACACCTCGCCAGCGCCTTTCTGTTCTCTGCCGACAGTGACTATTTTCGTTTTCTGGCTGAAATCAGCCTGCACATCCTGCAAAGTGCCATACCCCTTCTCAAGCGCGGAAACAACGTCCTTAAGTGTTGCTGGTTGTTCTGCGGCATAAACATAGAGCGGTATGAAGTTCAAGATAGTGAACAGTAGGAAAAAAAGTGGGAAACGTAACGCATTATTCATACAAGAAAACCTTTCAGCGTGGCAGAGTACTATTTGTTGGACGTATAATCTGAACAGCTGGCGGTACGATAAAGTTGAACTCATTGTCCATCATCCCTGCATTTACCTGGATATTGGAAAATTCGATTGTTGTGCTGTCGCCGGCATAATTATAAATTGTGGTGGATAGAATCGGGAATGGATCCGAGATAACCGGTCCAACAGGAGGCTGCGTGCCAAATGGTGAGCGTGGCTGTGGAACCGGACCTTGATTGCGTGGTGATGGTACGCTAGCCGATGTGTTGAGGGGAACCGTCCCGCTTTTATATGCCATGACGCTGTTTTTATTGACGACCATCAATATTAAGCGGGTATCCAGCATGGAATGCCTTGGCTGTAGCTCAAGAACATAATTTCCGGCTGGGTCGTACATTCCGGATGCGAAATTTACCTGAAAATCTTTGGATATGCGATGCAACCCCTGCAGAAAATTAACCGATCGATCCGGTTGCGGGTTAATGTATAGGAAGCTTACATCTGAAAGAATGACTTCACGGTTTTCAGGATGATAAATCCAGAGGTAACGACCATCGCTGACAATTTCCTGCTGCGAAGGACGGAAATATTCAAACCGGTACATTAGTGGCTGATTGCCATCAGGTAATTTTACAGAAACCTGACCATCAGCACGAAGCTCCCGCTGACCGGATGCCAGGAGTGTCCTCTGAAAAAAATTGGCGCTGAAGGTAGCAATGGGAGGGGCAACTTCAGGGGTTGATTTGGTAGCTGGATTATAGGCGCCATTAAGTGGTCGAAAACTTTTCTCCACGGTGGCAATGACATCATTGAGCCCGATATGAGGTTCGGCAGCATAGCCAATTCGACAGGAAATTATAATGGCAAAAAATGCAACTATATATCGCAGTTGTTTCATCAAGTCCTCCTTTATTCAGACATCTATCGGTCTCCCGTTTTTTCAAGCCGATATATTTTTAATCTTGCCACACATATATTCATAGCGCAACCGCTTTTGAACCAAAATGCTGATGTTTAGCCGTTTCCAATTCAAGATAGTTCGGAAAGATCCACTACAAAAACAATGCTGCCGTCACCCAGTATTGTTCCACCACTACACCATTTCATACCTGATAATGGGATACCGAGGGGCTTGATAAAAATTTCCTGCTGACCCCTTATTTCATCGGCAAGTAGAGCTACCAAAACACCACTCACCTTTGCCAGCAAGGCGGGGACAATATGACCGTTTTTTCTTGGCAGAGGTTGTCCAAGCATCCTGTTCAGGTTTTTTATCGGAACCGACTTCCCCTCTACCGTACAGACTTTACCTCCGTCCTGTTCGTGAATATCTTGTTTGGTCAGTTCAATCGTCCGTTCAATGCTGTTTAAGGGGAATGCGACCATCAAGGCGCCGCAACGAACCATTAAAGCATGGATGATAGAAACTGTCAGAGGTATCTGAATGCTGAAAAGAGACCCTTTGCCCGGCTCGGAAGATATGGAGAGAATCCCCCCCAGCTTATGAACCGCAGTTTTTACGGCATCCATACCGACACCGCGCCCGGAAATATCAGTGATTACTTCTGCTGTTGAAAAGCCTGGAGCGCAAACCAGCATCAGAATTTCGGAATCTGTAAGTTCGCTGGCAGCTTCGGGTGACAGGAGTCCCCGTGCGACAGCTTTTCCCCTGACTATAGCAGGAATTATGCCTCTACCATCATCAGAAACCGTCACATTTACATGATCCTTCTCCCGCTTTACTGCAAGCGTGATGACTCCATTGTACGGTTTACCAGAAGCCACACGTTCATCAGGAGTTTCCATGCCGTGATCAACCGCATTGCGAAGGATATGTATCAGCGGTTCTGAAATTTCCTCCAGAACGCCACGATCCAGCTCACACTCTTCCCCCTCAATCAGCAGCTCAACTTCTTTTCCATGCTTACGCGCCAGATCACGCACAAGTCTCGGGAATCGTTCTGCAATAAATGCGAATGGTAACATTCTTGCGTGAAATACTTCATCCCTCAAATCCCGAATAAGAGATGCGAGTTGACGAATCGGTTGCTCGATAGCGGCATGGGTGTTTTGAGAAGCTTTTTCAAGGAGAATATGGTGAGTCGTCATCAACTCTCCTGTTATGGAGAGGAGATGATCAAGCAACTCCGTTTTGACACGAACTGATTTAAAACTGTCTGTTTGTCTAAACTGGTGAGGTTGACGAGAGGTGGTGGAATATTCGGACGTTGATAACTGGGGAGTGGATCTGTCTGGGGGGGCGGCAGGGGTGTTTCCAAGAGGGGATGAAACTTTACCAAAATCAGAAAAATGATTGAGAAGATCAGAAATATCTGCAGGTGGATTATTACCACATTCCAAGGCATCAACCATGCTGCAGAGAAGGTCACTCCCTTCCAGCATCAAGTCCGCCATTGCCGGTGAGAAGGATGATTCCCCATTTCGCAAGCTGCTCAAGCGGTCTTCCATTGCATGAGATAACTGCGCTATCCAATCAAACTGCATGGTCGCTGCCATACCCTTCAGGGAGTGGGCATGACGGAACAGTTCATCAACCAGAGAACGATTTTCTGTGTCACGCTCAAGCTGGACAATCAGCTCGTTAAATGAGGCAAGATGACCCCGGGATTCGCTGATAAAAAGATTCCGGTACTGGGACATATCCATGGTTGTTACCCCCCCAGCGAATCAAGAACCTCGATAATTTTTTCAGGAGTAAACGGTTTTGGGATAAATGCCATGGCACCCAAATCAAGAGCTTTTTTAAAAACTGATTCCTGACCGATGGTCGAGCAGACAACAATTTTGACATGCGGCTGAATCGCCAGAATCGGTCCAATAAGGTCAAGCCCGTTAGCATCAGGCAGGATGATATCAAGCAAAATAATCGCCGGTTTCCTGTCGTGAAGTATGCGCATCGCCTCAATGCCGCTTCCCGCTTCAGCAATAACCTCAAACTCTCTTGAATTGAGGACGCCGCGCATGACATTGCGTACAAAGAGGGAATCATCCACAATCATGACTGTTTTAGCCATTCCGTCCTCCTACCCTTTGAGTTTAGACAGCAGCAACTCATTTACCACCGCCGGGTTCGCTTTCCCCTTGCTCGCTTTCATAACCTGACCGACAAAAAATCCGAGTACCTTATCTTTGCCGCCTCGATATTCTTCTACCTGTCCAGCATTGGCACCCATGATCTCGTCAATGATAGCTTCAATGGCTCCCGTGTCAGATACCTGCAGCAGCCCCTGTTCTTTAACAATAGTCTCCGCATCCTTGCCACTTTTCCACATTTCATCGAATACCGTTTTGGCGATTTTGCCGGATATGGTACCGCTGTCGATTAATCTGATTAGCCCTGCCAGCAAAGGCGGGGTAACTGGACATACTTCAATTGCGATGCTGTTATCATTCAATCCACGGGTAATTTCTCCCATGGTCCAATTGGAAACCGCCTTGGGGTTGTTATGCAGTGCAATGGCTGCCTCCACATATTCAGCAAGAGCGCGGCTGGCAGTAAGCACCTCTGCATCATAGACCGGAAGGGCATACTGCTCCATGAAACGGGCACGCCGCGTTTCGGGCAGTTCAGGCAGCCCCTGCCGGACTCTCTCTACCCACTGGCTGTTGATAACCAGGGGGACCAGGTCTGGATCCGGGAAGTAACGATAGTCATGCGCCTCTTCCTTGCCACGCATGGAGCGGGTCTTGCCGGAATTTGGATCAAACAGCCGGGTTTCCTGCACAACCTTTCCACCATCTTCGATCAGATCAATCTGGCGCTCTATTTCATGCTCGATGGCAAGCTTGACAAAGCGGAACGAGTTGACATTCTTTATTTCGGCACGGGTGCCAAAGGTATCACTCCCGACCGGCATGACCGACACATTGGCATCACAGCGGAAGCTCCCTTCCTCCATGTTGCCGTCACAGATGCCGAGCCAGGTGACAATCTGGTGCAGTTTTTTCAGATACGCCACAGCCTCGTCGGATGAACGGAGATCCGGTTCTGAAACTGCCTCCAGAAGTGGTGTACAGGCCCGGTTCAGATCAACGCCGGAACCGTCCTCAAGTCCCGGAGCATCCCCATGCACCAGTTTTCCGGCATCTTCCTCAATGTGGATACGGGTGAGTCCGATACGCTTCTGCTCCTCCCCTTCGACCTGAATGTCAAGCCACCCCTTGAGACAGATCGGGTCTTCATACTGACTGATCTGATACCCTTTGGGAAGATCGGGGTAAAAATAGTTTTTACGGGCAAAAATGCTCCGCTCGGCAATAGTACAATTGGTAGCGAGTCCAGCCATAATGGCAAATTCGGCGACCTTTTTATTCAGCACCGGAAGTGCGCCGGGCAGACCGAGACATACCGGACAGGTCTGTGAGTTCGGTTCAGCACCGAATTGCGTGGAACATCCACAGAATATTTTGGTATTGGTCTTGAGCTGTATATGAACCTCAAGTCCTATAACTGCTTGATATTTCATTTAGATGTCCGCCTTTCTGGTGTGCCATTCCGTCGCCTGCTCAAAAGCATAGCCGGCCCGAAGAACCGCTTCTTCGCCAAACGGCTTGCCGATCAGTTGCAGACCGATTGGAAGTCCGTCTGCTGAAAAACCGGCTGGCAGCGACATGGCGCAGGTGCCGGCCAGATTGACCGGGATAGTAAAGATATCGGAAAGGTACATCTGTAGCGGGTCGTTCACCTTTTCACCAATTTTGAATGCAGGGGTCGGCGCAACAGGTGTCAACAGTAGATCGACATCGGCAAAGGTTTTGATGAAGTCGTGCATGATCAAGGTACGCGCTTTCTGTGCCTTGACATAATAGGCATCATAATACCCGGATGAGAGTGCATAAGTTCCAAGCATGATGCGCCGCTTCACTTCCGTGCCAAACCCTTCGCTGCGGCTTCTGGTCATCATGTCGATCAGCCCTTCGGCGTTTTCGCTTCTATGACCAAAGCGCACCCCTTCATAGCGTGCCAGATTGGAACTTGCCTCGGCTGTCGCAATCAGATAGTAGGTTGCTACTGCGTAATCGGTGTGAGGGAGAGAGACTTCTACGAATTCTGCGCCCAAACCACGATAAACAGCAATTGCCTCATCCATCGATTTCTGAACATCGGGGTGGAGCCCGGCAATGAAATACTCTTTCGGCAGACCGATTCTCATCCCCTTCACGCCATTGCCAAGAGCAGCCAGATAATCGGGAACCGGGGTATCGACACTGGTGGAATCTTTCGGGTCGTATCCGGCGATTGCAGCGAGCATAATGGAACAGTCGGTGACATCCCGCGTTATGGGACCGACCTGATCAAGCGATGATGCGTACGCAATAACACCATAGCGGGATACCCGCCCATATGTCGGTTTGAGTCCAACACAACTGCAATGTGATGCAGGTTGGCGAATTGAGCCGCCGGTGTCGGTACCGAGTGTTGCGGTTGCCTGACGTGCTGCGATGGCTGCCGCAGAACCTCCTGAAGATCCGCCGGGAATGCGCTCTGTATTCCACGGATTACGACATAGACCGGCAGCGCTTGATTCATTTGACGACCCCATGGCGAATTCATCCTGATTCAGTTTGCCAAGGAGTGTTACTCCCTGCCGTTTAAGCTTTTCCCAGGATGTTGCACTGTAGGGTGGGATAAAATTTTCCAGAATACGCGATCCGCATGTGGTGCGAATCCCTTCCGTCAGGAAAATATCCTTGACCGCCACCGGGATGCCTGTCAGTGGTGAAGCTGTGCCGGCAGCTATATGTTTATCAGCCGCAGTTGCATCGGCAATCGCCTGTTCCGGGGTAACGGTAATAAAACTGTTAACTTTCGGATTAGTTGCTTCAATATGTGACAACATTTCAGAAGCAGCTTCTACCGCAGAAATTTCCCGGTTTTGCAGTTTGCTGCTCAATTCATGAATAGTGAAATCTGATATACTCATTAGGAGAGGTTCCTTGTATAAATATTTTATTCAATTACTTTTGGGACACGATAAAAACTACCTGCGACTGCGGGTGCATTAGCCAGCGCATTTTTTACGCCGATTGAAGGTCGAACCGTATCCTCGCGAAATGCATTCTCCATCGGAACTGCGTGAGAAGTAGGAACAACACCCTCTGTATCAAGCTCTTTCAGTTTTTCAACATACCCGAGGATAGCTCCCATCTGACCGGCGAAAAGGTTTTTTTCATCCTCTCCTAACGTAAGACGTGCAAGTTTTGCAATATGTTCAACATCAGCGACCGTTATCTGCATCGTTAAATAACCCCCTCTAAATAATGCATTTTACGGTACGGTTTGTAGCATGAAAAGGGGAGGCTGACAACAACGTTCAATACTTTTTACAAACAAATTTTTTTTTTGCTTGACACGACGTGTTCCTTTCAGTAGGTTATGCCTCTTTGAAAAAACCACGACTCGATTCAACGTGACGTGCAGTATGTGAGGAAGATATGAAAACTGAAGTTGCAAAGCTCGAAAACGTAAAACGTGACTGGTACATTGTTGATGCTCAGGACGCTGTTCTGGGAAGACTTTCTACACAGATTGCCAATGTGCTGCGCGGCAAAAACAAGCCGACCTTTACCCCCAGTGTTGATACCGGTGATTTTGTAATCGTTATTAATGCAGAAAAAATCGCTCTTACCGGTCGTAAACTGGCTGATAAAATTTATTACAACCACTCCGGTTATGTTGGTGGCTTGAAAGAAATTTCAGCCGGTAAGCTGCTGGAGAAAAAACCGGAAGATCTTATCAAGAGAGCTGTTAAAGGAATGCTGCCACACAACAAGCTTTCCCGTCATATGCTTAGCAAACTCAAAATATACGCCGGTGGCGATCACCCACACGCAGCCCAACAGCCCAAGGCACTTACACTATAATCTCCGAGGAGACGTACGAATATGGCATCAATAAGCTTTTATGGAACAGGAAAAAAGAAAACATCGGTAGCTCGTGTATGGCTCAAGCCAGGAACCGGCGCTATAACTGTTAACCACAAGTCACTTGAAGAATATTTTGGTCGTGAAACTTCCAAAATGGTTGTGAGACAGTCACTAGAACTGACAGAAACTATCGGGAAATTCGATATTTTTGCAACTGTTCAGGGTGGCGGTGATACCGGTCAGGCTGGCGCAATCCGTCATGGCATCACCAAGGCTCTTCTGGAAAGCGATCCAGAGCTTCGTGGCAACCTTAAGAAAGCTGGATTTATTACTCGCGATTCACGCGTTAAGGAACGTAAGAAATACGGCAGAAAAGCAGCTCGCGCCCGCTTCCAGTTCTCCAAGCGTTAAGATTAGCTGGATACGATATTCATCATTTCAAAAGGGGAAATCCACACGGGTTTCCCCTTTTGCTGTAGAGAGGAATTTATATGAAAAAAATAGCAATCGTTGGTGCCAGCGGTTATACCGGTTTGGAACTTCTGCGGATTCTTTATGGACATCCAGAGGTTCAGATATCCTGTCTGACATCCGAACAGAGCGCAGGCAAGAAAATTTCCGATATTTTCCCAACCCTGAAAAATCGCTGTGATCTGATATTGGAAAACCTTGAACCGGTACGGGTTGCCGAAAAAGCTGATATCATCTTTACTGCTCTTCCTCACAAAGCTGCCATGGAGGTTGTCCCAACCTTTTTAAAGCTTGGAAAAAAGGTTGTTGACCTTTCGGCCGACTATCGTCTCTCTGACGCCGAAGTGTACGGAAGCTGGTATGAGTCGCACCTGAATCCCGAGCTTTTGAGCCATGCCGTCTACGGGCTTCCGGAACTGAGGCGAAATATTATCGCACCCTGCAACCTGGTGGCAAACCCGGGGTGTTATCCGACCAGTATTATCCTGGGACTTGCACCATTGCTAAAAAACGGCTTGATTGACCCTGCCAGCATTATTGCAGATTCCGCTTCGGGAGTTACCGGCGCCGGAAGATCCGCCAGGGTGGACAGCCTGTACTGTGAAGTGAACGAAGGGTACAAAGCGTACGGAGTAGGTGGTGTGCATCGTCATACACCGGAAATAGAGCAGGAGTTGTCACTGCTTGCTGGTGAACAGCTAAAAATAACTTTCACACCCCATCTTGTGCCTATGGATCGGGGCATACTCTCAACCGTTTACTCAACACCGAACAGCGCCATAACCCAAAAAAATCTGCATGATCTTTATAATGATTTTTATAAGGATGAATATTTCGTACGCGTATGTGCAGAAGGGGCACTGCCATCGACAGCGTTTGTAAGAGGATCAAATTTTTGTGATATCGCTCCGGTTCTTGATAAGCGAACCGGCAGGATCATTGTTGTGTCAGCTATTGACAACCTGATGAAAGGGGCATCCGGTCAGGCGGTGCAGAATATGAATATCATCTGTGGCTTCCCGGAAACAGTTGGTCTTAAAGGGATTGCTCTGTTTCCCTAATATCGAGTTTGAATTGTATCATATCTTATACTGATAAAAGTATGGATAAAAAGCCTTTATGACAAAAAAATATTGACAATAAAAAATGTTTATAGTAAATAAACAACTCTTCAGCAAGGCTGGAGCTATTCCCCAATAGCTCAGTTGGTAGAGCAGGTGACTGTTAATCACCTTGTCCCTGGTTCGAGTCCGGGTTGGGGAGCCAAACGTGACGCTCAGCAAATTCTTTTGCTGAGCTCAATATAGATGGATCTATGGCAGGCAACTCCCATAGGTCCATTTTTATTTTCCCCACCTTTTTTCCATCCTTGTCTTTTC
>Ga0172367_10000341_pt1 | contig 71159 bp, 59 predicted proteins | sample Lak10m_FD_114542 | JGI IMG/M metagenome (GOLD analysis project Ga0172367, IMG submission 114542) | Freshwater microbial communities from Kabuno Bay, South-Kivu, Congo - kab_022012_10m | ecosystem: Environmental > Aquatic > Freshwater > Lake | place: Democratic Republic of the Congo: South-Kivu... | reverse complement strand
TACATCTGGTGTTACAAATAGTCTAACAACAATAAACAATACAATAGATGAAACAATAAATTGATTAAATCAAATAATTAATTTTAACACAAACAACATATGAAATCAAACACAAATTAGTAGCTGACGACTATCAATAACAAACTGAGCAGAAGAAGAAATTCAATATCTATCACCAAATATATCAACTTGACTGTCAAATCTAGAAAACACAATAAATACAATATCTACAAACAATATAGAATATTATATCTATATACTAAAAAATACAGCTATCATACAAAAAGAAAAAATAGAATTTTTAGCATCTCGAAAGCAATACTTAAATTGAATATTCGATTCAACAAAAACATTATTTTCTAGTTTACAATCAGATTTTCAAACAGCAGAAAACACTTATAACACTATAAATATAGAATGATTAATAAATAAGATACCAGATTTACAACAAAAAAGAAACGATATAAACAATTTACAAATGTGTTGAATAGGTGAGCCCTGCTGATGTACCAACAATTACACCACATTATGTAACACAATAAATCAAACTATAATAAATATAAACACAATCAAATCAAAAATTAAAAAAATTGCTGAATATCAAGAATTTGATTGAACATCACAAATTACAGTTAAACCATTTGAATCTATCAATAAAAGTTTTACAAATAATAATTTTAATCAATATGTATCCAAATCGATAAATATAATAAACACATTCGAAACAGTATCTGATATATATAGTTGAAACAAAATACATTTCCCATGAATGAATATAACAACTCAAGATAGACCAGTAGACTCTCCTAGATATATTACATTTCAATGATTATCTGGAAATATAGTAAAAATGATTTATCCAGATCTTTACAAAGTTGAAATTTACTGACAAAGCGGTGATTTATTAATTCTAAAAACACCAGAAGAGATAGAAACATCAATCAAACTATATCTTATAAAAGTTATACAAAAATATAATGAAACCTTACAAAATCAACTAGATAAAAAACTAATTTTTTACAATACAAATCCAAATGCTTTCAATAAATTACAGACACTAGATTTATTAGCAAATCCAAATCGCAATTATCAATTATTTAATTCTAATTATCTAATAAATGTAATCTGATCCCAAAACATCAAAACTATAGCACAAATACTTTACTATCACAACATTACAAACCAACAAATAAAAATATGATCAACAATAACACAAGACATACAAAATAAGATAGATTGATTCGATATTAATCAAAAAATTTCAAATATAATGTCAAATTATCTTATAGAAGATAATGACCAATGACCTTTACTTACTCCTAGTTATAATAAAACATGATATGAAGTATGATTTTTAAATTCAGATTGACAAGATTATATAAGCAGCAAACCACTACCAAACTTTATACAGCAAATTCAAGAATCCAAATCAAAATTCACAGAAAATAACATCTCTAATAAAATCACACCAAATGAATCTGATTTTGAACAACAATTAAATACAGAATGTTGAATAGCAGAAGATTGAACTGCTCTACTTCTAGATTTATCAAATTTTAGTTCTCCATGGATAAAAGCATTTAAATGTTGGATTAAAAAAACACTTCAAAACCCTTTTGAAATAAGCGTAACATTCCCAATAAGTAATCCAGATACACCATGAGACTTATGAGAAGATTTACTAAATTTTTGAAAAGAAAATCTTTTAAGAACCGACGATCGACTAAATCAATGAAAAATTTTTTGATCTCAACGATCAGCACTTAATCCAGACTCATTCAATCAAACAGTAATATGAAATACTAAATCAGATGAAGAAGCAATAAAACTACAAGAAATGCTTTCTTATATTAAAACAAAATCTAACAAAAGTTCTCTTGATATGTTAAATAACACTTGAATCCTAGAAATATTATCAACAAAAGATCTATGAGACATTAAAATAAATATATATTCGACATGAGATGACTGCCTATTCTCTCCTTATAAATCAGAAAATTTATGCAGCCACCCAGTTACAATTACATTTAATCCATTTATAAAAAAACAAACAATACCTATTAAAATAAAAGATAATAATGCTGGGACAAGTATAATTATATTTGAATTATGTTTACCAAATAGTCAAACTTGCGTAAAAAAAATACAACAAATAAACACCCTACCATGAGATATTCAACAAATTAAATTAGTAACACTAGATAATCAAATAATGGAATGATCTCAAATGCCAATAATGATAAAATGACTAGATCAGTACCAAAATAATGTATGACAAATCTTAAAAAATTTCTTCATTACAGTATCTACAGGAGAAATATCAAATTGAGATTCTAGATGACAGTCAATCAGATTTAATGATTTTAATCAATCCAATTTCATATATTACGCTCCATCAAAACTTATTTGAAAAAATTCTGTATTTATTTCTGTATCTTGAGAAGACACATCAATATCTGCAAATAAAACGCTAAATATAATAAAATGAATACCAAAAATAAAATATCTAACAAACACAGTTTACCAGCTATCATGAAATAAAATTTTAAGTTGAATTATCAACTTCTCTCTACCATGAAATGTAAACTATTATCATTTCAATGATAATTTTTGAATAAAACAAATAGACCAAAACAAATTACCAAAAATAGATTTACAAATATTAACCGAAGATTGAGAAAACATTCCAATTACAACATTCATAAATATAAAAACAAAGAAAAATTTAATACAAATCTGAACAATTCAATCGCGCAATAGAACAATACAAACCTGATGAAAAATTATAGATACACAACAAATAGGATTTTATGCACAAAGCGACATACAGATACAAAGTTGAAAAGTCACAATATATATGTATCCAAGCTTTAAAGCATGAGATGATTCTATAATCATAGACATTCCATGAATAGACACTATAGAAATACCCGTACATATAAAACCATGACCAGCAAAGATAGTAAAATTAAATGTAGAAAAAACATCAATACAATTAGAGAAATATACTAAATGAAGTATACAAATAACTGATTCTCGATGAAACATTTCTAGCGATCCAACCAATGCAAAAATATGAACAATATGACCAATCGGCATATCTTGAAACAATTCCAATCCTAAAACAACGACTATAATATCATGAAATTATGATTTTGAAATATATAGTAAACAGCCATGATGAATTTGATACATTTTTGCAAACATAGATTGAATATCTCTAAATGATCAAGATCCTTGATATGAAACAATTACAGTTCAAAGAAGTATAATACCCACAGAAAATTTAAACATAATGTACCTAAATTTATTTGGTAATGATCGATGAAACCAACGATGATATTTTTCAAAAAATAAAAATTTCATACAACAATTAATGACGGGGTCAGATAAGTTAATATCAACAACTACATCTTTAATCGATCCATATAAAATAAAAAAAATAGATTATCTAATAGGTTCTAATTGACAAATAAAAAACTCAGAAAACTTGGAAACAAATTTATTTTCTACAAAAAAACAACGACAAATCAAAATAGATTGAATATGAGAAATATTTTTTGATAACAAAAATTTCAACATAATACAAATACATCAAGATGAGTATTGAGATTATGAAGATATTCAAAAATTATTAAAAGAAAATTTAAACAAAAATACATTTTATTATATACCAGAAACATTAGATGATACTATAACAGAAAATACAATAATACAAAACAATATAATAATAAATTCCAGATCCGTTTTTGATACTTTATGAAATATAGACAACAATATATCAATAAAATTAAGTGACAACACTATACAATGACTAAATATATGGGAAATATATTTATGAAATATTTTAATATGAAGTTTATTAATAAATTTATGAGAGACTCCAATTTTAATATGAGATAAATTAAATGCAGAAATAAAATCATCAAATACAAACTATCAAAACACTAGCATTTTTATTGATTGATCTACAAATTGAAGAAAATGAATTTGATTCTATACTGAAGATTCAACTTTCCCAGAAGACAGCAAAGGATATAATTCTATAGAAGATAGTTTTGATTCCACTCTAAATATATGATTCAAATGAGATTTTAAAAATATAACACTATTTGCATGATGAGAAAATGTATGAGAAGCTACAAAACATTTTGCATCAGAATTTTTGATAAATTATTGAGATCCATTACTAAAAAGATTAAATAAAAATACAAATATTGAATTAACAAATTATGATTGAGGACTAGGGAAAATACTTTATTCTGATCCAGACAAAACAATATTAAAAGTAAAAGATATAGATTTTAATAACGATGGATTACAAGATTTTATAATAGCATACACAGACTGAACAATTAAATTACTCAAAAATTATTGATGAGATGATCCATATCATAATCTGCAAGAATTAACTATATTATCAGATTGAATAAAAGAAATTTACATATGAGATGTAGATTGAAACAATTATGACGATATAATAATTTTAACAAAATGAAAGCAACTCAGAGTTTATACAAACCAATTTTGAATCTTTGATGTTGATTGATATTTAGTATGTCTAAATACCAACACCAAACAATGAGAAAAATCTATAGATTGATCAAATTTATGATGAATAGATCAAATTTTTCTACAAGATATGAATAAAGATAACAAAATCGACATAATAACAAATGATAAAAAATGATATATAAAAATTTTTTACTGATGAAATAATAATGCACAATGATATGCAAATTATGTTTCAAAACTAAAATATACATGTGATTTAGATCGATATAATAGACAATCAATTAATGAAAATACAAAAATAATAAAAAGATTTTGAATAAAACTAGATGAAACAAACAAAATATTAGATAACAGTTTAATACACCGAAAATCACTTACACATGTAGATCCCGAAAATCAATACCAAAATACTGAAGATCTAAAAAATGCAGGTATAAATATAGATCCAAACCAAATAAATAATTATCTAAATAACACCGATCCAGAGAATATAGACCAAAACGCACTTATAGATATGGCATGACCAAATAAATTTGATATAAATAAAATGATATCTGCGTGAGCGGAAAATTATCTTAAATATATACCGGATCCCGTATGAATACAACCAATATATGAAACACTTACTTGAGAAAATCTCTTATTTACACCTCTATGATTTTTATCATGAAATGATCCAATACAAGCTTACAAAACATATGAAGATATAAACTGAGATATATTAGAAGCCTGAGATTTAGTAAAAGTAACTGTCACATTAAAAGCCAATAAAAATTTTCTATGAACTTTTATAGATAAAATTTCTTGACCACGACAAATCAAAATGCACCCAGAATGAAATATTAAACACTTTCGATTCAAAACATGAACAGATATAACAAACATTAAAATGTATCGAAATTTAAATAATGGATACTCATATATGTTAGATAATCTAGAAATTCCCAAATGAAAATACATTCAATTCTACTATCGAATAAATTACATAGAATGAGATAATATAAAAATAGAGGTCAAAGATATTGATTGAAATGATTACAAATACAAAAACTCAAATCCATTATCTAAATATATAATAGATAATTATCCAGATATATCTACAAAACCAACAGATTGATGTTCCAAGACAATGACAATATTTTCAAATAATCATAGCAACAATTGAAAATGATATGATGAGAATCTTGTTGATTTACAACAAATTATGCAAGAATATACACAAGAAGAACAAACAAAATATACCGACACTATGTCGCAAATAACAGACGCAATATGAAATATAAGTTCAGAAACATGAGTATCTAATTTAGTTTGAAATGATACATTTGAAAATTTCGATGTTATGGATCTACTATCTCAATCATTTAACTGATGAGCGACCATAAATTTATGATTCCTAGATGATGCCACAGCAGAAATAAACAACAAAATAGATTCTGCTCTTAACTGAATGTGTCAATGATTTAAATTATGATGAAATTCATGTTGATGATTACCAGTCCCCTTTAATCAAGCATTTTTAGCCCCAGGTAAATATCATTTATTTGGTTGTTACAATTTACCATTAGCGCCATTAGATAAATGATTGCCATTATTAGCCTTTCCTACAAATTCAATAATCCCCATATGGCCCCCATCACCTCCATGAGCAGGATGATTATTTCCATGAGCTCCATCATCACAATTTAGACTTTACATAGCCCCTACACTCACAATGCAAATAGGTATAGCTATGTGTCTAGGCCCATATAGTCTATGAGTAAATTTACCAAAACCATTTAGAGATATTGCATGAAATTGTATAGTAGTAGCTATACCGATACCTCTTCCTTGTTGAAAAAAAACAAACTCAACAACACAAACAGATCAATATCCACAACGAATGAACGAAATAGCATCAGATTCAAATTCTTGTAATAGTTCCATATGACCATCATCTATTTCTAATTGATATACTCCATCTCCTTTTCAATTAGTATCATCTACAGATAATAATCAAAATTACACACCAGTCATATCACAAAATTCTTATGCTTTTTGATTTATACAAATAGATAAAGATCCCATTTCAATTGAAGAAGAAATAAAGGCTCCAGAAATAACAATATGATGAGTCAAACTACAATGAGGAAAAGAAATAAAAAATCAAATAAAATGATGAATAGTAAAATGATTAAAAAAATTAATTATAGACAATCGATTAGACAAACAAATAAAATACATAATGAACAATATAACAAAAATGGATATTACAATTTATTTACCAGAAATAAATAATATATTAAAATGAGTGAACATAAAAGAATTTGATGAAAAATTCGATTGAACAAAAAAAGATACACCTAAAACAAAAAAGAAAAATGAACCAATATCTATTAAAAAATTAATAAAAAACAAATGAATACAAAAATCCCAATTAGATGGCCTTTCAAGCACGCTTTCAAATCCATTCGACTATGTAGCATGATTATTTAAAGATATTGAAATAATTAAAATAAATCAAAAAAACATAAACATCAAAATCCCTATGATTTATTCAGAAGATATAAATGCTTACTCAAACTACCTAAAAAATCGAAAAAATACAAATTTATGAGAATATGATGAAAATAAAAAATTAACAAAAGAATGAATAATACATAAACGAAAAAACTTAATATATTGAATAATTTGAATGTGTGCTGTAGACAGCAAAAAGATTGAAGAAAAAAAAGAATTAAAAGATAAATGGAATGAACTTAAAAATCAATTTAAAGAAGAAGGAAAATCTATTCTCAAAGATTCTAAAAATACAATCAAAAATATACAAATGAACAAAGAGAATCCAGATTTACAATCAATAAACCAATGTTTAAAAGAATTTATTCCTGTAGATATGTGAATATCTTTATCTTCCATGATATTTGATCAAGCAAAAGAAGCATTTATAGAAGAAAACAAAACTCACATAGAAACATTAATTACAAATTGTTGAATAGATCAAACAAATATAAATAATTTGGGGACAATTGAAGCTAAATACAGTGAAACAAAAAAACAAGTAAAAGAGGCTAAAAGCAAAATAAAAGACAATACAAATTCTCAAACAACATGATCAAATATAATGAAATGTGCTGAAATATTTTGAGAAACAAATTTTGATTGAATATTAAATAGTTTTATTTCATTAGAAGACAATAGTGTACAACTAGAAACGGCAATTAGAGAAAATATAAAAACACTAGAACTTTACAAAACATTCCCATTACAACTGTATGAATGGATACATATACAAGATAAATATTTTTGAGAAATTTCTTCACTATTAACAGATTTTGTTTGAAAAATAACATATTGGATAGATACAAATTCTAACAGATATTCTCAATACGTAAATAGTCTAGTAACGCTAATATGAATAATAAAAACTTATCAAATTTTAATAGATTTCTCAGTAAATCGATCAGAAAGATGTGGAAAATGTTCAAACGACACATATGATTCATATTCATGCAGTCTATCAATGCTTTGTCCAGATATATGATTACCAATATTACCTATACCATCATTTAAAATACCAAATATAATTATAGATTTATCAAACATAAATTTATGAATAGATATTTTATTACCTAAATTTAATTTTACTCCCACAAAAATAGCATTAATAAAAATACCCGATCTTCCAGACCCACCACAATACAATGCAAATATGAGCATAGAAGACCAATTAAAATTATGACTCGATCTCATAGCAAACATATCTGAATCTTTATCCTTTCTTAAAGACGTAAATATTCCTAGTATACCAGAACTGCCAAAACCACCACAATTACCAGAACCACCAACTCTATTACCAACTGTTAATCTTGAATTACCTGTTTTACCACCAGCACCAAAATTACCAGAAATTCCTACGACATTGAAAACAACATTAAAAATTGCAGAATTCATTTGAAAAATAATATGCATAGTAAAATGATGAATATGACTAGTATGAGAAAAATGAGTTAAGGGTAAAATAGAACAATTAACACAAAGAACATACGACGTACCATTTTTCGATTTTATGGATCTAACAACAAAATTTATTCAACCACCACTTAAATGATTTGATTATGAAATAAATTCTTATGTAAATTTACAATTTAATTTTGATTGAGTTTATAGTATCTTCGATTGATTAGCTAACCAAATAAATAAATATTCTCAATGATTTGAAAATGTAACTGAAAAGACAGTATGACAAATAACAAATGAATTAAACAACAATAAAATTACAGATGCATTTGGAGATATACAATGATGATGAAATATAAACATAAATGTTTGATGAGATGGAAACTGAACAAATAACCCATGAAAGATCCTAAACTATAATTTAATAGATCACGAAGAAGCTAAAAAATGACTAATAGAATGACTAAATTATTTTCAAACAATAGTATCAGATGAAACAACAAACAAAAAAATCAAAAATATATTAGAAGAAATAAAAGATAATAATGCTGAATGACAAACATATGAAATAGAAAAAATATGACAAGAAGCACAAAAAATTATAGATAAACAAAGAAAAGAAAATATAAAATTAGCACAAAACATAAAATCTGATTATGATTGATTTATAAAAATAATAGAAAAAAATCCCACAAGATTAGTTTCCAATGACGAAATAAACATAGAATTAAAAGCAGATTTTTTCAAAATACCAGACAAAACAAAACAAATATTATTATCACAAGAAAATCCGATAAAAACATATACAAATACTCAAAACAAAATTGTAAAATGATATCTTAACGCACTACAAAATAATGATGCTAAATCATTAAATATGACTCAATCAACATATTCACAATCTATAAACTACTTAAGTAATCTCGACAAAAAGATTCAATTAGTGTCCAATCAATTAAGTAAATCTCAAATTTCCAAAACAGATTTCAACCAAACAACAATTATTAATTCAGATATTTCAAAACCACTCATATCTCAAAACAATTGAACAACAAACAATACAAATACAAGTAGCCTATGATGATATACAGACATATCTTCATTTATAAATTGAGTATTGATTCAATGATATAGCTGATCCGAGAAAAAAATGGTAAATACTATTTACGATAAAGATTTTATAAATAATATAAAATGAAATTATTATCAACAAGACATAAACAAAGACAACAAAAAAGATATTATAATGCGAGATTCTAATAGCATATATATAAAATATTATAATCAACAAAACAAAAATCCAAATACTAAATATTACACAGATTATTATGGATACAACAATTGATTAATTCAACCTCAAGACTTAGTAGAAATAACAGATCAATGATATCTAAAAATATGAGATATAGATATAAAAATATTTAATTCAGATTTCGAAGTTAAAAATTTTAAAACACTTTGACAAACTTTTGATAATATAAATTTTTCATGGTTAAATAGCCAATTAATGTGAGACCAACCAGATTGATATCTTATAAAAATAAATCAAAGAATAGATACTTTCAATGATAAAGATCAGATTATAGACAATACAAATACGAACAAAATAAACAAAAAATATATTCTAATTATTCCAAATTGATTAGAATATACCTGAACAAAAATAAGATTGGAAGAGTGAACATATAGAACAGAAAAATTATTAACATGAACTATCAACCAAATAATATATTTCAATCCAGCAAACGAAAAAATAAATGCTGCCCTAAATTTGCTACCAAGAAATCGAGAATATACAAAAATTTCCACATTAAAATTGGAAAACAACATTTTCTTTATAAATTCACCTCGATCAAATCAAACAGTATGATGAATACAAATATTGGGAGATAACAAATGACCAGACGTTAAAATTACTTTATATAGACCTCTGACCAAAACCATAATTTGAACTTGAGATAAATTAGATTGATTTGTATGAACAAATTACATATTAAATGCTCTACGAGAAGACAATATTGCTGTTTCCAAAATGTGGATAGAAAAAGACAATCAAATTATAAATACAATAACCTGAATAAACAAAACCTGATTTATTAATATTAAATGACTTTTCTTTACATGAGAGACTCAAGAAAAATATACATTCCGAGCAGAAGATTTTAATAGTAATATAGAAAGACACGATGTTGTATTGGATATCAAAATACCAAAATTAGAAATAATCGACATTCAAAAATTAACTAATCCTATATGATCTATTATCAACCCCATAACAATAACAACTCAAATCGAATCAGATATAGACGAATGAAATATAATTTTTCAAAGATCAAGATACAAAAACATACGACAAAACATAACATGAACAATGATTGATTGAAAAAAAACTTCAAAATATTCAGTTTGACCCAATAAAACAATTATAACATGAGGATATTTTGATTTCTGAGATACAATATGATTATATTTGCCAGACTGAAATCAAATAGCAAGCATAAATCCAAATAATTGAGAAATCAAAATATTAACAAAATACAAAAATCAAACTCAAATACAGTTAAATTTTTCTAGTCACATACCAATTATAAAAATAATAGATATTGTAAAAAATAAAACATTATTTCAACTTTATTTTCCACCACAAAAATTAATAAATATAAACCCAAGTTGATACAAGAAAAGCAAACTCGAAAACGAATCATTTGGAATATTTAAAGATTGACGGGCCATACTAGATAATAAACAAACTATATTATTTATAAGTCCTGCTTGACACATCTATACAGACCAAGAAATATATTGAGAATATTGATTTGATAACAATACAAATACAGTCCTCTACAAATTTTGGACAAAAGATAAAGAAGATATCAAATGAAATATACAAATAAAAATAGAACCTTTATTTAAATCATAAATTTAATGAAAAAAATCTGATTAAAAATTTTTATAACTATCTCAATATTAAATTTATTGATATTTTTCTGATATATTTTCGCCGAAGATTCAGCAAATATAGATAGATGAGATTGTTTAGGTCTTATACAAGCAACATGAGGGAATTTTGGTAAAATCTTAGATAATCGATCATGAAAAAATGAAAATATTTATCCCAAAGAATCAATAAAAAGAGCCCTTTTAAATCTCAAATCATATTGTTGTCATATAAACATATTATGATCAGAAACTCCTGGATGTAAATACGATAAAGAAAAATGATTATTATCCGATAATTATCCAGATAGCAAGTATCTATATGATCATCTTGTAGATATATGATTTAGGAGATTAGACGCCATGGAAAATTTATTATACGAGAAGGTAATCCCAGATCCTATATGAAAAGAATGGAGAGATTTTATTAATAATAAATGAGTCCAAACAGAATGAACAACACCAACAGACATTGTACCAAAATTCCAAGAACAACGGACACTAGATGTAAATTATTTATTACCTAACCGAGAAGATTGAAATTATAATTCACAATATCAAAAAGAACGGACATTAAAAACTCAAGAATACTCTAATTGGCCACTTATTAATAGATATTCAAGTGTATGCGAAATAACAGCATATATATATTGACATTTATGACTAAATCTCTGAGATTACACAAGAAAAAATTGATATGTTTGATGTAAATGATTATCCAAAAATTTAATTACTAGAAATGTAATATTTACAAAAGCAATAGTATTGAAAAAATCGAACAAACTGTTATATGATAATATGAATACCTATGTATCAAATTATCTTTCTCAAAGTAAATTAACAAAATTAAAAGAAACAATATTATGAATAGTTGAAACATTTAATGTAGTAAACAAAAAAGTAATCAAACTTATAAAAGAATGTTGATAAATATTTATATATTAAACATTATAATGATTTATACTCTAAGTAAAAAAATTTTAATCTGAGTCCTATTTCTAAGTTTACTATCAATATCTTATGCCCAAACACCCACAAACGATTTTTCTATAATTCCAGAAAAAACAAATACAAACATATGAGATATTGTAAATAAGGTATGAGCAAGTTGATGAAATGTAATGGAAAATTATAAAAATATTGCATATTGAGAAAGGAATCCTGATTGAACTCGTAAATGAACACAACTCCCAGATCTTTGAGACCAACTAGCATCATGAATTATGACACGAGACACGCTATTAGATTATGTCACATACATAGTAAGATTTCTGTTACAATTATGATTACTTATATGAGCAATAGTAATGATATATTTATGATACAAAAAAATTACTGAATTCCGAGACTTTAAACCTATGTGATTAAAATATGTAATTATGTGAATAGCTGTTCTTGCCTTTGCTTATGTAATTATTAAAACTTTAGTAAGTATGTTTATTAGTTAATTTTAATCTCAAAGATCTACAAATTAATCTTATTCTATTTCCTTTATTTGGTCGCGAATAATCGCGGCCTTTTCAAATTTTTACTTATTAATAACAAAACTCAATTATCTAAGAAACAGAATCTAACTCTTTTAATTGATCACGGATTACAGCAGCCTTTTCAAATTTTTACCCCGCAATGGCGGGGCCCAAGTACCTAAGAAACAGGATCTAACTCTTTTAATTGATCACGGATTACAGCAGCTTTTTCAAATTCCCAAGCCTTAATTGCATCATCCAACTGCATTCTCAAATCTTTTGTGATGATAGCTTTTTCTGCTTTTGTCATTCTCTTCAATCTCCTTACTTTTCATCTTGTTATACCATCAAATCATTGTGCAAGATTATCATCAGTTTTTACAGATTCAATATTTTTCACATTAGAATCAGCTTTCTGTGGAATTATATTATTTTTTATATTATACTCTTCTTGTATCTTGCGACGACGATATGTTTCTCGTAAAGATTTTATAATAGATTCAGTCAAATTATCAGCATACAATATAACCTCTCATTTAAGATTTCTAGAGGCACGTCATATAATCTGTATAAGCGAAGTAGTAGAACGCAAAAATCCTTCCTTATCAGCATCTAATATCGCTATCAGACTCACTTCAGGCAAATCTATTCCTTCTCTAAGTAAATTTACTCAGACTATAATATCAATCTGACCAGTTTTCAGTTTTTTGATTATTTCTCGACGATCAAGAGTTGCTATTTCACTATGTAAATAATATGCTTTATAACCTTTTTTTACAAGAAAATTTGTCACTTCTTCAGAAGATTTCTTGGTCAAAGTCAAAATAAGTATCTTACCTCAAATCGCTATGTGTTCATCAATCTTTTTTATCAAATTATCGATAAATTCAGGCACTTTTTTAGGAAGATTATCTACATCCTTTTGTAAAAAATCTTTTAAGTTAGTCTTTTTCATTCTATAGTTAGATTTAAATTGCTTTGCATTATAAATAAAAATAATAATATTAAAAGCAATAAAAAAAAATCTAATTAACAAATAATTTAAATACTAATTTTAGCACAATGATTTACTTTAACGGTAAAAATTTATCATTAATAAATGACGAGATACCTAAAAATCAACGAAAGAAAGAACATTTTTTAGCAGATCGAAAACAAGAAATAATTGAAGCTGAAACAATGTTTAACGAAGATGATATTAAAATGGCTACAGAAATTGTTCTTTTATCTTTTTATGATACTTACGAATGGTGTCTTGATATTATAAATCAAGAAGAAACGTTATCTCCTGAACAAAAAGAAAAAATGCAACAAAGATTAAATTTAGTACTAACTAATTTACTTGAATTTTGACAAAGATCAAACAAAAACATTATTAGAAGCTTATTAGACAGAAAATTAAGTAAATCTGAAACTGGTTGAGAACTATTTAATGATATCATCGACCTATTAATTCAAACTCTAAACAAAGCAAATATTGAATTTCACCAAAAACAAGAAGATTTCTACAAAAATAAAAGAAAATTATTTAAAGAAAACAAATCACAATAAAATTTAATATAAATAATATAAACTATTTAATTTCTCCCTTTAGCAAATTCTTCAAATCTTCAATATACTTTATATATTTTCAATTTTGGGTGGTTTCATCTAGTTTAGCATATATTGATTTATATGTCGATTGCTTTTTATTCTCAGAATAATTTTTCATCTGAGCTTGGATATTGATAAACATCGTCAAAGCTTTTTTATCTATACCAGATCCAATTTCTATTTTAGGCTTTTCGCTTCCAGTTCCTCGTTCCATAAGTTTTTTAATATTTATAAACTTTCATAGTTTTCATTTATAATTTAGATTTATACTATCTATATTATCAGAAGTTTCTTTAAGAGCCTTATAAATATCAACGTTATTTAAATGAGGTTTATTTGATCGTAAAAGTGCTATTGCTCAAGCTACAATAGGAGTCGCAAATGAAGTTCACTGCTGATTACTATAATTTATAGTTCACGAATTAAATTTTTTATCAGACAATGAAAATATATTTTCTCAAGGAGCTGCGACATCGATACAATTGGCTCAATAACGAGAAAAGTCAGATTTTATTTTTTGATTATTTACAGACGTCACTCATATAACATAATTTTTGTTTCAGTCATTACATACAGGAGAACTAGGATATTTGTCTAAATTTTGTTTCGTTTTATCCAAAGTATTACCAGCAGCAACAGTCAATACAACTCAATTATCATAAGCATATTGAAAAAACTTATCAAAATCTTTTTCATAACGACCCAAGTCATCTGTACCAAAACTTACATTTATAATTTTAGCTCAATTATCTACAGCATATTTCACTGCTTCTTGAATATTATAAACTGTTTTTAGAGTATCATCAAAAACTTTCAAAGTCATTATTTTAGAATTTGGAGCTATTCAAGCTATTCATATTCAATTATCTTTTTTAGCAGCTATAATACCAGCAATCATAGTTCCATGATCAGATTTTATAGCCATATCATTGCTATTGCTTACAAAATTCCATCAAAACAAATCATCAACATATCAATTTCTATCATCATCTATTCAGTTCCCTGGTATTTCTTTTTTATTTATCCAAGCATTATCTATCAGATCTGGATGATTTATTTTTACTCATACATCCATAACAGCAACAATAACTCAATCTCATAATTTTTTATAATTTTTCCATATATCTTGTATACCCAAAATACTCAAATATCATTGTTTAGAAGAATACTCATCATTACTCAATTTGGGATATATATTAAATTTAAATAATTCTGAAAAAACTCACACGCTATTTTCTATTTTAAAACTGGTAGTCGCTGTTTTTACTATTGGAATACTAAACCATATTTTATTATCAGTCCAAGAAAGTATGTTAGCTTTATTATTTCAAAAATAAACATTACCAGGATAGCTTCAGAATCACTTTCCTTGTATCAAAATTTTATCTCATTGAGATCCAAAATCTTTTATATAAGTTCAATCGGAAACATCAATTATAACCGGTTTTATAACATAATCTGACATCGCAATCAAATTACTATTAACATAAATCTTAATCTTTCATTTGAGTGAAATATTTGAAGGTATTAAAATTTTTATAAGTTTATCCGATCGTAAAATCAATCAATCGCTTCATTTTACAAAACAATGACTATCATCATCAAAACATATTCATCAATATTTACCAGGGCTGTCACCAAATCAATTACCATATACGCTCAATTCCTTACCTACTTCCAAAAAAGAACTAGATAAATCTATAGCAGTGGCAAAAGATGATAGAAATCCGATTAAAATAAACACTCAAATTATTTTTTTCATTATCATAAATAATATAAATCTGATTTAAATTATTTTTTTGTTTGATTAAATCAACGGAATAAATACTTTATACACCACATTACGTCATTCCGGTGTTGTTTTCGCCTAGGCGAATGCAACCGGAATCTACTAATTAATTTTTAAGATTCCGGCAGCAAAACTTAACGCCGGAATGACAAATTATTTTTTAATCTTTTAATCCATTAATCCTGACTAAATTCAACTTCTCATTTATCAATCTGTGATGTAATAAAAATCTCGTAGATACACAGTTTCTTATGTGAAGAATTTTCGACCTATGAATGAACAATCCCAACTACGAAATAAATTACTCCAATGATCCATACAGCAAAGATGTTGATTATGTTTTTCTAAATACTTGCTGATTCATAGCTAGTGCTAGAGAAGAGATGATAAATACTATGAAGGAACTATTAAAAAAATGAAAAAAAGTTTACCTTCTTGGTTGCTGACTACAATACTTCAACACACTTTCAAACGACCTGTCCTCCTTGACAAAGTGAAACAAAACGGAATCCCGCAAGGCGGGAGAGGTGGCGTGAACGAAGTGAACGACGGAGAATCTATTTTTTTTATCATGGTCAGATTTTGAAAATATCACCATCTCCAATCTCATAAAATGATATAATTCATCAGATTTTAAAGATTTTAAATTTACAGATTCGCCAAGGGCATATACAAACGCTGAATATAAATTTGAATATCTCAAAATTGCCGAATGATGCGACAATCACTGCACTTTTTGCATAATCCCACAAATTAGGTGAAAACAAAAATCACTTCCAATAGAAAAAATAATAAAAGAAACACACAACATGATAAACTCATGAATACAAGAAATTATATTGATAGCGCAAGATACGACAAGCTATTGAAGAGATTTATATGGAGAAAGTAAATTATTTGAATTATTAGAAGGAATAGAGAAAATAAAAGCTGATTTTAAATACAGACTCCTCTACCTATATCCAGATATAATTACAATCAAAGAACTAAAAAAATTAATAAAATTCAAAAAAAATATCCCTTATTTTGACATACCATTACAACATATTTCTTCTCCAATACTCAAAAGAATGTGAAGATTTTATGATGAAGAAAAGATATATAAGTTATTAGATTTTATAAAAAAAGAATTCCCCATCAGTTTTATGAGGACAAATTTTATTATTTGATTCCCAGGGGAGACAAATGAAGATCATGAGAAGTTAATCAAATTTATAAAGTTAAAATATTTCGACAATATAGCACTTTTTGAATATCACGATGAACCCTTTGCAACATCAAGTAAATTGGATAATAAAGTTCCAGCTAACATAATTAGAAAGAGATTTACTCAGACTAAACAACTCGTTAATAAACAATTATTAGAACGAGAAAATAATAGAAAATGAAAAGAAGAAATATGATATGTGGTAAACATTTACCCCACCCTTGATCCCTCCCCATTACATGGAGAGGGGGATAGAATTCCAACTGTATATACAGTTGGGAAAACCAAATTACCATCATGAAATTTTATGATAGAATTAGCAAGAAATTTAAGAAAAAAGCAAACTAAATCAGAATTTTTTTTACGAGAATTATTAAGAAACAAAAAAATAAACAATCTTAAATTTAGAAGACAACATCCAATATGAAGTTACATTGCAGATTTTTATTGTCCGGAAAAAAAAATTATTATAGAACTAGATTGAAGTATACACAATACAAAAGATCAAAAAGAATACGATGAAAAAAGAAATATTATTATGAAAAAATACAATCTTAATGTAATTAGGTTTACAAATGATGATATATTTAACAAAACACAAGAAGTCATACAAACCATTGTAGATATTTCAAACAAGTCCCCCCTCTCTACGAAGTGGAGAGGGGCTGGGGGTGAGGTAACTGTTCGTCCAGAACTTCACGCTCCTGAAATTGATCCTTACGATGAGATTAAATTAAATCAAATTACTTGAGTATTTGAAGATAAAGGTTTAGAAATCTGAGATAAAATAATTTATAAGATATAATCTTATAACAATTTTTACATATTTTAAGTCCAGTTGGAAAAATTATATAGTAGCAAATTTGAAAAATCACGCACGGACTGATTTTTCTAGAGTTTTTGAATAGTTTTGGAGTAATGCCAAAAGTATTTCGCCGAAGGCAATTATAGTGTATCACAAAAGAATATATTAATAGAAAAAAGATGTTGACTTCTATAACTAAATAAATATAAAATAAATCAAAGAAACAAAAAATATATAAATTTCAAAAAAAAGAACTATGAGTATAGGAGCAAATGAATTACTGAAAGATTATAAAGGCAATCGTTTAGCCGTCGCTGAAGCTCTTTTAAGGGGGGAGATAAATGACTTTCGTCAAGAATACATTGATGAATTAGTTGATCTCATCATACTGGAGGCAGCAAAATTCAGAGTTCTTAACGAAGAATTTCTGAGCAAAAAAAAGTAGAAATTTCAAACCAAGCACAATGCCGGTTTTTTACCGGCCTTTTTTATTAGCTAAAATGTTTTTATAAATTAATCTCTATTTCTGTTTTTTATGTAACAATTCTTTTCCTTGACCACCAAGCTTAGTAGATACAATATCAATTATCAAACCATAAATCGCTCATGCTAATATCGTCATCCAAAATATTTTAGATTGCTCTGCACTTGTAATGGTTGGATCCATATAAATACCTATTGCCAAAGCTATAGAAATAATAGCTCCAAAAAATGCACCACGTAAAGCAAAACATTTAAATCCCAAAACTGGATGAATAGTATAAACTCAAATCATAGCAATAAACAATCAAATCAGAAAACGATTAAATAATATATTTCGCATAAATACTGTTCATCGAATATCAATTGCTCACGAACTAGCTAACCACGTACATAGCAATCAAAATAATATTCACAAAACAATTGAAATTAAAAACCTTTTTAGAAATTTCTTTTGCATTTTTTTTAAATTAAGAAAATAAATCCTAAATAGAATATACTTTAAAAACTGATTTTCAAATAATTTTTTTATTTGAATTAAGCTACCACTTATATAAAATAATTATACATTTTTGCGCTTTAACGTTTTTACAATTTTTATGTTAAGTCTTTATATCCATATACCCTTTTGTAATCAAAAATGCAAATATTGTTCATTTAATATTTTTCCAGTCAATAATATAGAAAACTCACAAAAAATAATAGATAATTATATCTCTAGTTTAGAAAAAGAAATAGACCATTACTCAAGCTTATTATGAACTCAAGAAATAAAATCGATTTATTTTTGATGAGGAACACCGCATAAGATATGAGTAAAAAATATAATAAGAATAATAGACAAAATTCAAGAAAAATTTAATTTAGAAAATTTAGTAGAATTAAGTCTAGAATTTAATCCATATCCTCAAGAAGAAATATATGAAATCATAAAGGAATTAAATCAATATTACAAAAAATTCTCCAGATTAAGATATAGTTTTGGCATACAGAGTTTTGATAACAAGATATTACAAGAAGCTTGAAGAGAAAATACATTCATTTGATTGGTTGAGTTTCTAAGATGATTAAAAGATCTTAAACAAGAAAATAATGTATTTAATTTTGATTTTATAGCATTTGGTAAGTTTAATGAAACTAGAAAATGAAATAAACAATTGCGAGATCAGAATACATTAAACTTTTTTCAAGATTTTGTAAATTCCCTATTTGCTGAAAGTTTTTCCCTCTATACCTTAGAATTATTCCCTTGAAGTTTACGATATCATCAAGACAAAAACAAAGATATGTTTGCCGACGATGATATTTATGAGGAATTTTCTTTACTCAAAGATATAATATTAGATTCTTGATATATAAGATACGAATTATCAAATTTTTCTAAATTATGACAAAGTAGCATCCACAATAGAGTTTATCGGAATATGGAAAATTACTTATGATTATGAATTTCCTGATCTTCATATCTCAATGCCAATATAGAAAATTACGATAAAATAATCAAAAAAATCAATTCTGATTACGACACAAAAAACAAATGAATTAGATTTACAAATACACAATCAATATCCGATTATATAAATTGAAAATATATAGATCCAAATAATATACAGATTATAAATGAAGATGATTATCTTATAGAAAAGTTTTTTCTAGGACTTAGGACAGATCAATGAATCAAAGACATTGAAGGATTTAAAAATGTATTAGTAACAAATTACAAGTTGCTAATTGCCCAGTTCCAGAAATCTTGATTTTGTACTATAGATAATAAAAAATTAAAATTAACAGATCAATGAATGGATGTTTTCAATTCAATAGTTACAGACTTACTTGAAAAAATATAACTTTAAATTAATTAATTTTCTAATGTCTAGTCGAATTATTCCATATCAAACACACAAATATTACCAACAAAATAAATTTGCTGGATGTGGTTTATATACGCTTAAAAATATTATAGAAAGCTTTCAAAAAGAAATAGATTTAACGATTCATAACTATGCTCCTACATTTTGGAATAAAATTTCATGATTTATGTTACCCAAAACCATTATAAAAGTACTTACCAAATTCTGATTAAAAGCAATGAGGTGAAGATGTAAAATAAAATGAATCAATAATAAAATAATTTTTCTTAAAAATTTACTACACAATTGACCAGTAATATTAGTAATATGACACGCTTATAAAGGCAAAAAAGATTTTAATTTACTAAAAGCTGTTTGAGTACAACATTATATGAGTATACGATGATATGATGATGAAAAATGAATATTTTATGTATATGATTCATGAGCACCCAAAAGATTAATTAAAAAAGATTTACCAGTTTGAAACATAGCATTAAAATACAAAGATCTTATCAAATATCGAAAATTTGGATGATTTATGATAAAAAAATATTTTTATATAAGCATAAATTATAATTTATAAACTATTAACTATACACTATATTTTAATAATGATAATTTCTATTTTGAGATATCATAGTTATCCTATATATTTGTTCCAATAAAATTAATTTTGCCAATCCATGTTGTAAGGTAGCAAAACCAAAAGAAAGCTTCAAATCAATATATTTTTCTAATAATTTTTCATCCAAACCATAAGGTCATCATATAACAAAAATTACATCATTATTTTTTTTACAGAAATCAAAAATATGATCAGTATTTAGGTTTTGTCATCCTTTAGAAAGTAAAACTTTTTTATAAGATTTTTTTGTAATTATATCTATAATATTTTGTGTATCTTTTTGTATAATTTGTTCATTAGTCCCATTTCTTGTTGGTTTAATATTTTCTATTTTCAATCTCCTTCAAAGCCTTTTAATATACTCATTAATTGGACTATCAAAATGTTTATCTGAATCTGAAATGGCTAAAATAATATATGTCATTTTAAAATACAAATTAAATAAATTTATTAATAATTTTATAAGCTAATCGATTGGGGACAATTTGTATTAGTACTTTCTAACACTTACTAATAAATCATGGGACACAAATAACTTTTTTTCTTTTAGCATATTTCAAAGATACTCTAACAACACTTGATGTATGCAACAATCCTAACTGAGGAGTTGTATTCATTCAAGAGTTCTTAAAAAAGTTTGTTTTCACAAATCCAGGACAAAGAGCCTGTACATAAATTCAATATTTTTTCCATTCATAATGAATATTTGTCGAGAAATACCTCACAAAAGCTTTTGTACTAGAATATAAAGGATCTCCTACACGCAAAAAAGAAGCTAAAGATGCAATATTAATAATACATCACGTATTCTTTTTTTTCATAACTTTAGCAGCTAAGTAAGACAATCTCATTATCACAGTATTGTGAACAAAGATCATATCCTCTCGTTTATTTATATTTCAATTCAGAAAGGTTTCATTAAATCCAAACCCCGCTCCATTAACCAAAAAGTCTAAATAATCTAGAGATTGTATATAATCCTCAACAATTTTTAATCAAGCATGTTGAATCAAATCAGCTTCCAAAAATTTACATATTATTGAATTTTGTTTTTCTAATTTATTACAAATTTCCATACCACGAATCTGATTTCTTCCTACAATCACAATATCATAACCTTGTTGAGCCAACTGGTTTGCAAACTCTTCTCATATTCCACTTGTTCAACCAGTTATAAGAGCTAATTTATTCATAGTGAAATTTGGAATTATAAATTTTCATACTGTCACTTCGACCAGCTTGTCCCGCAATGGCGGGAAAGTAGAGAAATCTCTAGTAAACTTAAGAGATATCTAGACAAGCTCGATATGACAAGTTTAATAAAGTATATATCTATCATCATATCAATGATAATAACTTTTTATTTTCAAAATATCTCATTTACTTATTCAGACACTTTCAAATAACTCTAAAAACCCCCTTTCTCACATTGTTTTCCAAAACCAAAGTTCAGCCTCATCATTTCACCGTTGCAATATAAATACAAGCTTACATATTTCAGGATTTGATATTTTCCAAACCTTTCAAAATCTAAAATTAACTTCTTCTACATATCAATGATCCAATAAAAATTGCTTATCAGATTCTGTCACTTCTTCTATCATGTTTTCAGATGATTTATATCCTATCTTCCTTTCTAATGTCTCATTATAAGCAACATATGACGCCGACTTTAAAACCTCAACAAATTTATTTAACATATCATCTAAACCAAAATGCGTAGCTGCAGATATAATAAATGCATTTTTATAAAGTATCTTATCTGATATTTTTTTCCATTTATTTTCTTTTATAAAAACTCAAAATTGCTTAAAAACCTGTTTTTTATATTCTTGTATGATTTCCAAATCATTTACCAAATCATATTTATTAATCAGTATTAATATCTTTTTATGTATTATGATTTCTTCTCACTTTGTAACAAGGAAATGTATATATCCTTCTTCTTCTTTAATTATAATTTCATCTTCATCTCATAAATTAAATTTTTCTTTTACATAGACATTGATCTCTCATAAAAGCTGATTCAAATCATTTATTCAATTGTCATATCTGGCAGCATCCAATAAAAAACAAAACACCTTAGATTTCAAAATATGTCTTAGAAATGTATTCCCAAGTCATTTACCACTTGATGCTCATTGTATCAGTCAAGGAATATCTATAACATTAAAATTATATTTTCAAACAGTTACCGATCATAAGTTTGGAATTAAAGTAGTAAAGGGATATTCAGCAACCTTAGCTTTTGTATGCGAAATTGCATTTATAAGAGAAGATTTTCCAACACTAGGAGTCCCTATAAAAGCCACATCTGCTAATAGTTGCAATTCCAGAGTAATATCTCTTTTTTGTCATGGTTCTCAAAGTAAACAAAAAGTTGGATATTGATTCACAGAGTCTTTAAAATGAATATTTCACTTTCATCCCTCTCATCATTTCAAAGCAGTCCATTTTTCTCAATCTTCAACAAAATGATATAAGATATCTCATGTAACAGTATCTTTTATAATAGTTCATACGGGCACGACCAAAGTCAAATCTTCTGCATCAGCACCATATTGATCTTTTGTCCTTCATTGCTCTCCAGATTTTGGTTTGAAGTTTTTTCTATATCTGTAAGCCAACAATGTATTTTCATCTTTAGACGCAACAAAAATTATTGATCCGCCATTTCATCAATCTCCTCCCGATGGTCATCAAAAAGCCTCTTTTGCTTCTCTTCTACCAGAAGCTATTCAGTCTCATCATTTACCAGATTCTATACTTATTTTTACTTCATCATAAAATTGCATAATTATACTTGATAATAAAACTAAGTAGATAATACAAATCCTGACCACAAAAAAAAGGGGAACTAAATAAAAAAGAATCTGCGCAATATTCACAGATTCATTTCTAAGTTTTCGATAGTTGAATTAGTTATACAATTTAGATCCAGCTTTTTTTAAATCGTTTGCTGATGTATGATTAGAATCTAAACCGAATTTTTTACATTCCAATGCATGTTGTGATGTTTTATCAGGATACAATCCTAATTTTTTACATCTTTCAATGTGATTGTTTTGGTTTGCTAACATAACGTTATTTATTTTTATAATTTTATTTACATACTTATGCATAAATACTTAAATAATTATGTCAAGCTAATCTAACATTTAAAAAAAATCACAACTCATGTTGCGAATTTCCATAATTCTTAAATGTGATCTAATTTTACATTTTAACTTGGGGTGGCGGGGATTCGAACCCCGGACCTTGTCCTTAAGAGGGACCTGCTCTACCAACTAAGCTACCACCCCATGAAATAATTTTACAATCAACAAAAAAAACAGCTGGTATTATATAGCAAATTGCTTTAAAAATTCAAGACATATAAAAACATAAAAATATTAAATAAAATCCATAGATGTTTTTTAAACAAAAAAAACTTGATTTTTATAAAAAATATAATATAAAATCATTCGGATGCGGAACAAAACAATAGTGATTCCCCAAAAAACTCAAATTGAGAAGTATGGGAAAAGCCCAAACTTATCCTTCGGGATTAGGGTTATAGGACTCCGCCATGGAATGGACAGCATGTCAAAAAATGACGATCCTACCTAGGAGTATCCTGAGTAGCTGCTTATGCGGCGAAATCACGTGTATAGACGAGAAACTTTCACGTAAGGCTAAACTGCATTCTACGAGGTTCATGGTATCGCCCTGGACCTCTATTTTTTTTTGAGAAAAAATAAGTTATTTAAAAACATATCAAAATTCATAGCAATACTTACAAATTCAAGTACAGCTATAAAGATTACATAGTCTAAGCAAAACAAAGAAAAATCAACATGGCGGATGATTTTTCTTGAGTTTTTTTCGTTAGTTTTTTGGGTCAAGCCAAAAAAGTAACTCGTAGGGTTTGGGCCGCGAAAAGCCCCAATAAATAATCATAAAAAATACAATGCCCCAAAATAAGTCTCCAAAGGATTTTTATTTTACAAAAAACTTGTTATTCTATGCTAAATTCTTAATTTATAACGCGTTTACAACTTATAACGCATTAATGTTAAACTTCGAAAATATATCATTATTAGATAAACACATTAAATATCTTACGAAAAAACTTAAAAATAAGAATATTTTTCTTGTTGGATGATCTATCAGAGATATCTTATTATGAGTAGAAAACTCCCCTACTGACATAGACTTTACAATGACATGAAATCCCCAAAAGATATATGATCAGATAGACAAAAAAGATATATCACATTTCATGACAGAAAAATTTGGAACCATAACTCTAATCAAAGACAATATAAAATATGAATTGACGCCATTCCGTACAGAATCATGATACAAAGACACTCGTCATCCCGATAAAATCACACGAAGCGATGATATTTTATTGGATTCTGCTAGAAGAGACTTTACCATCAACTGTATTTATTATTTTTCTACAGAATATAAATTTCAAACTTTCAACAGTAAAAAAGTTGAAGAAAAAAGAAATCAACTAGAAATTCTCAAAGAAGATTGAATACATTTCTTACCTGGTCTAAATATTTTAATAATTCAAAAGCACGATTACATAAATAAACTATTCAAAAATTGAATTTTTCAAGCAGATTTTTTGGATTATCTATTGGATATATTGAAGTGTAAAACTATAAATCAGCCCAAATATAAAAATATTCAAATAAGTTCAAATACAATAAGAATTATTATAGATCCATTTAAATGAATACAAGATATTGTAAATAGAAAATTACAGACATGTTGAGAAGCCGATAAAAGATTCAAAGAAGATGCACTTAGATTGATAAGGGGAATCAGATTTGTAAATGTATTAAATCAAAAATTACAAAATCAAAGTATTGCAAAAGACATCAAAATCTCTCTTTTTGACTTTGAAAAAAATACATGGATAAGTCTCAAGAAAAATGCTAAACTTATAAAAAATATAGCCAAAGAAAGAATAAAAGAAGAAATAGTAAAAGCTTTTAGAGATGGAAATCCTTTTTGATTTACAGCACTTTTAGATGAGTCAGATATGTTGAAAATATTATTTCCATCACTTGCTAAAACAAAAAAAATTGAACAACCTATTAGATATCATCCCTTTGATGTTTATGCTCATACTATGCTTACACTCTATCAATTACAAAAAATAAATACTGATCCAATTGTAAGATTTGCTATGCTTTATCACGATGTAGGCAAACCTCTACAATTTGCAGAATACAAGAATTGACTCTCAAAAGATGAAATAAGAGAAATCATGGCTTGACCCAACAACCACAGAAGAAGTGGTCCTCAATTAGCAAAAAAAGATTTTTCTAAACTATGATTTTCTAGCAAAGAAATATCTGAAATATCTGATTATATAGCTCGACATCATAAACCAGAGGAAATATTGAATGCAACACTAGAAAATAGAGAAAAAAAACTTAGAAAATTTTTAAGTGATGCTTGATTTGATAAAGTAAATAATGTATTTGATATAGCTATTGCCGATAGACTAGGGCAATATAATCCATTACAAAATAGTAGTGATATTTCAGATGTATGGGAATTAAAGACTAAATTAAAAAAATTAAATGATAAAGAATGACAATTCACAATCAAAAACCTTGCTGTAGATTGAAATGATATTATTAAATATTTTAAAATACAAGCATGACCAATAGTGTGAGAACTCATACAAAAAACATTAAACCGAGTAATGGACGATATAAAATATAGGAATAAAAAAGAAAAAATATTCGAATTTCTCAAAAAATACCTTAAAAACAAACCTTTATAAACTAAATCGTTTTTACATTGCTAAATTTATACGTTGCTAAATTGTTACGCTGCTACGTTTATACGTCACATAAATTTGCTTTTATTTGATATTTGATTATAATCTAACTACGTGCATTTTAGCGTAACAACAAGACATGAATGCCGAATTTATAACCGCAATAATTATCTTATTAATCCTATGAATAATTATAGGGACATTGATGATCTTTTCCGGATTAATAATTTTAGATTTAATAAAAAAACATAGACAATCTCAAGCAGATAATATAAGATTTTTACAAATTAGAATACCTAAAAATGCAGTAGCAAGAAATTCAGATATAGAAGCCACCGACCACACACAAACCATGAAAAATAATATAGAAATCATGAATCAAGTTTATAAAAATTTTTATGCAATATATGAAGATAAAAGAAGATTTAAAAAAAGATGAAATAATTACATAAGTATGGAAATATTAGTCGAAAAAGAAATGATCAAATTTATAATCTGAGTACCTGAAGATCACCTCGCAACCGTCGAAAAAATGATTGCTTCATTCTACGCTTGAGCAATAGTAGAAAATATAGATCAACCCAAATTATTAGAAGCATGAAAATATATGGCATGATGAGAATTTCAACTTACAAAACACAGTGTATACCCTATCAAAACATATGAATCTTTCGAAGCAGACCCTATGGATAGTATATTATCTTCTTGTTCACAAATAGATAAAGACGAAAAATTATTATTACAGATACTAGTAGAACCGCTCGCCGAAGAATGGTTAAAGAAACTCAGAAAAAAAGCCGATAAAATCAAAAAATGAAAAGACCATTGACGACGGAAATCTCTTTTCTTTAAAATTATAAATTGATTAAAAGACGAATCCAAAAATGACAAATCCAAAAAGGATGAAGAAGATCACAAACATGACTTTTCTCAACAACAACTTGGTGATTTCGACAAAAAAATGGATGATGAATTATTTAGTGTCAAAATAAGGACATTTGCTACTTCTACAAATCCCTGAAGACCAAGAAAAATCATAGATGATATATCAAGGCTATTCAACCAATACAACTATATCTGACTAAATACAATCAAATTCAAAAAAGCAAAAAATATAATAAATTTTGCAAAAGAAACAGTAATGAGAATATTTTTTACGGATAAATGACGATGGACAAACATAAATGAAATGGACAAAAAAATGATTCTGAATATCAAAGAACTTTCATCTATTATTCATTTTCCGCATGCAAGATTCAATCTCAATCCTCGTATAAAACGACAATCATTCAAAATAGTGGCCGCTCCAGACAATCTTCCTTTAGATGGGATAACCCTTTGATACAATGTATATTGATGAGTAAAAAGAGATGTAAAACTTGTTGCAAAAGACAGGCTTAGACACGTTTATATACTTTGACAAACTGGTACAGGTAAAACAACAATTATGCTTGCCCAAATGTATGATGATCTATACCAATGAAATGGGTTTACATTTATTGATCCACATGGAGAAGGTATAGATAATCTTATGCCACATTTTCCAAAAGAAAGAATAGACGATCTAATCTATTTTGATTTATCTAATACAGAATATCCTATTGCTTTCAATCCATTAGATGGAGCAAAAACAGAAGATGAAAGAGACGTAGTGACAAACGATCTAGTAGAAATGTTTGTATCTATGTATGGAGAAGAAATATTTGGTCCACGCATACAAGATTATTTCAGAAATGCATGTTTTTTACTAATGGAACAACCTGAATGATGAACCCTTATAGATATTATGAGATTATTTACTGATGATGCATTTGCAGAATCCAAAATCAGAAACATAAAAAATCCAGTAATTGCTGCTCGATGGAATAAAACATACAAAAAGATGTGAGACAGAGAAAAAGCCGAAATCATACCATTCATACAAGCAAAATTCTGACCATTTACTACGGGTACATATATCAGGAATATAATTTGACAACCCAAATCAGCATTCAATTTTGATGATGCAATGCAACAAAAAAAAATTATTTTAGTTAAACTTGCAAAGTGATTGGTTTGAGAGGTTAATTCACAACTTGTGGGTAGAATGATATCTATGCAACTAAAATTAGCCGCACTTAGAAGAGCATGAATGGATGAAAAAGATAGAGTAGTTCATTATCTTTATATTGATGAATTTCAAAATTATGTATCTAAATCTATTGAAAGTATTTTATCAGAAGCTAGAAAATATAAGCTATGACTAACAATTGCTCATCAATATATAGATCAACTTAAACAAGAATGATTATGATGAAATTTGGACTTATCAAAAACTATTTTTGGTAATGTAGGCTCTATGTTTATTTTTAAAGTATGAGCTCCTGATGCAGAATTTTTAGAAAAAGAAATGTGACCAGAATTTACACAAACCGATTTAGTAAACACCGAAGCATTTATGGGAGCTTGTAAAGTTTGTATTAATTGACAACAATCAAGACCATTTAGCTTTAAATCCAGAATCATTTATGAATCATTCTGAGGTCCTAAGCCTGTAAATACGCCAGAAAAAATAGAAATCATGAAACAGATATCTGCTCTTAAACGATGAACTAAGAGAGAGCTAGTAGATAAAGAAATTTATTTTAGAGTATGAGTATAAAAATCAAATAAATTTTTAAAATTTTTTTCAATTTGTTCTTCTAGGGTATTTTTTTCTTTTCAAAGAAATTCAGCTACATAATCATAAATATACCTCACATTAGCAGGTTCATTCTGAGTTCATCTAACAATTTGAGGACTAAGATAAGGAGCATCAGTTTCCAATAGTAATTGATCTTGTCAAACCAATTTTAAACTTTCACGTAATTCATCAGCCTTCTTATAAGTCACATTCCCACAAAATCATATAAATAATTTTGGAAATAATAATTGTAGTATTTTAATCTGTTCTGGTCCATATCACCGACAATGAAAATATATAATCTGATTTTTATAATTTTTCAAAACATCCAAAGTCTGATCAAATGCACTTCTAGAATGTATAACAAGTGGCAAATTCAATTCTTGTGCTAAATCACACTGCATAACAAATAATTCTTTTTGAGCATCTAAAGTTTGCTCAGTTCAAGGGAAATAAAGATCAATTCCGCACTCACCCACCGCAACTACATATTTTTTATTAGCCAAAATCAAAGATTTCAGACTTTCGACTTGATGACTTGATGACTTGATGACTTTACGACCTTCAACTAATACCTCAGGATGTAATCACAATGTAATTTTAAAATACAATTGACTTTCGACTTTCGACTTTCGACTTTCGATTAAAGCAACAGCGTTGCTGTTATATTCCTCACTTGCTCAGACAATAACCATCCCCTTTCATCAAATATCAACAAAATTCTGAATATATTTCTCAGCATCAGAAAACAATTCTGGACTATTTAAATGAGTATGCGCATCGTAATACATGGATTTATAATTTATAATTTAAACATTTTTCTAATCATTCCGGTGTTATTGTTTGCAACCGGAATCTAATATTGATTCAAAAATAGTAAGTATTTAAATAACTATATTTATAGTTTTCCTTGCTTTAATTATATAATTTCTTAAACACTAATCAAACCAATTTTTTTATATTTTGAAAATAATAATGGTAGGATTAATAATTTGAATTTTGATGTTTATGTCATTGGTTTTGATACATGAACTTGGTCATTTTATGGCAGCAAAAAAAAGCTGAGTAAAAGTACTTGAATTTGGTATAGGTATACCACCCAAAGCATGTAAATTATGGACAGATAAATCATGAACAGAATATACTTTAAACCGAATCCCTTTAGGATGATTTGTAAGACTCAAATGAGAAGATCCCAAGGTCCCAGACGAATTTAATGCAAAAGATAGTCTCATAAAAGCAAACATACGAAAAAAACTAATAATTATGATAGCTTGAGTATTTATGAATTTTGTATTTGCCTGGATATTATTTACAGTAATTTTTACAGCAGGAGTTAAACCTATTTCTATCATACCAGAAAATGCATTAATTTCAGAAAGCAAAAGCTATTTAATGCCAACTATATCATTCCTAGATAATAATGGCTTTATTATTTGAGATATACAAAAATCACAAGCAATTGTAGATTCAGTAATACCAGATATGTTATGATCTCAGTTATGAATACAATCTTGAGATATAATACTAACAATAAACAACACTCCAATAAACACACGAAATATAGGAAAAACTCTACAAGAAAATATCTGAAAAGAGTTCCAAATTAATATAATGAGAAATAATCAATCAATATTACAAAATGGAAAGTGTCCTGATGATCAATGTCTATTATGAATATCAATTATATCTTCTGGAGATATTGAAATAAAAGAAATCAAAGCGCCTTTCAAACAAGCTATAGTTATGTGATTACAAGAAATCAAAGCAGAAACCAATCTCACACTTAATGCTCTATGAAAATTATGAAAAGATTTGATATCTTTCAACTGAAAAAAAATCAAAGAATCTGTAAATAAATTAGCTTGACCAGCATGAGCAATAAAATTTTGAGACAGGCTTATACAAGAAAAAGATTGGATGGCTTATCTATGATTTGCTTGAATGATTTCTCTTGCCTTAGCAATATTCAACATACTACCCATACCAGCACTTGATGGAGGTAGAATACTATGAAGTTTAATACAACGAATATGAAGATTTAGACCAGAAAAATATTTTAATATAGAATGATACATCAACTTGGTATTTTTTATACTACTTATGTGATTAGGTATATATGTATTATTCAAGGATCTTATCGTCTTTTGGTGAGTAAAAATTCCCTTCATATGATAAAATTTAATTTAAATTACAAAAAAAATCCTGAATTAAATCAGGGTTTTTTTATTTTTTTTACTTTACTAATTCCCAATTACCGATTCCCAATTACAAAATCTAGTCTATCTGAATTTCTTCTTCACATCACTTTTCTATATCTACCTCATGTTGATAAGATGCTCTAGAATATGCAGGCAACCTAGTTTCAAGAGTAGAGACATCTTCATTTTTTAGACTATTATATTCTTCAGTAATCTTCTTTATAACTTCCAATGACACACATTTCCTATCTTCAGCAGACTTTATAAGTTCTTTATAATATTTTTCGAGTGAATATTTTCTTTTTAATAATTCTCAATTTTTCCCTATAACTTGATTGTATACAACAGCAACCTTTTGAAATATCACCTGAAATCATGAAAAAATAGACACTCTTTCAGCTGGATTATTTTGTATATAAACAAAACAAAAAACCAATAAAACTATTCATATAATAAATTTCACAAGATTTCTCTTAAGTTCTGATTTTCTTTCTGGATCCATATTTTTTAAAAACAATAAAAATTCAACAGCTCTTAATATTGTTTTCAATCAAATTTTCAATAGTTAAATTTAAAATTCAATTTGCAAACAACAATAAACTAATTAATAATACATTTTCACGTTGCTACGTTTTTACGTTTTTACGTCTATCATGAAATTTGCATTCGTACATTGCCGAATAAGTCCTTGATGAGCTTTAAATGTATTTAAAAATCTAATACAAGAAGATTTTTCTAATCCTCAAAACAAAATAAGTCACTCTCAGATATTTACATTATTTTCAGATTCAAAAGAATTACAGATATGAAGCCACAAAATAAAAGTCAAGACATCTCTACCTTGGTTTATAAACCAGATCTTTTTATATTTCACAAATCATAAAGTCCCTATATTATCACAAATATTTGATTATCGTAATTTAATATTTTTCTACCCATCTCTCACAAAAAGACTATCAAGAAAAATTAAAAAATATAAGCCTGACCATATAACTATATCATCTTTTGCAATCGCCAAAAACATAACAATACCAGAATGATGTAAAAGTAAGTTATATCTACACTCTCCTATGCAATATATACGAAGTCACCATGATGAATATTCCCAGAAGATAAGATGACGAAAATGATTTTTATTTAACCGTATAGTGAAAAAACTGAGAAAACGAGATAAAAAATTTACAAAATTTAATATATGTTACGCAAACAGTCATTATACAGCTCAGCTTGCAAAGGAGATTTATTGAATAGATTGTCAAGTAAAATATCCCAAGGTCAAAGAAGAATATTTCAATACGACGGTAAACACAAACTTAATGAATTATTATGTCTATGTAGGAAGATTAGTAAATTTTGTAAGAGAATCAGACTTAATCATAAAATTATTTAATAAATTAAAACTACCTCTAATAGTAATCTGATCCTGACCAGATGAATTATATTTAAAATCTATAGCATGAGATAATATTATTTTCACATGACGAATAGATGATATTCAAGAAAGAATAAAAATTATACAACAATCCAAATGATTAATAAATCTGACTAAAGAAAGTTTTGGTTTATGAACAGCTGAAGCTCTATTATTATGAGTACCAGTATTTGGTTATAATCAATGAGCTAGTCCAGAACTAGTTTATAAAAACTCTTGAATATTGGTAGAAAATAAACATATACACACCCTAATAGAAAAATTTCAAGAATTCGCAAATACTAAACGAAATAGAGAAATTATAGCTCAAAATATAAGAAAAAAATTAAAAAACTAAAGTCATTCCAGTGTTATTCATTGCAACCGGAATCTTATTTAATGTTTGTAGATTCCGGTTTCATACTTCGTAAATAACACCGGAATGACACAAAGCATTTAAAATTTATCATGCCTAATAATGTCCCAAGTTCGACTTTACTCAATCATCAGCGTACTAATAATCAGTTTAATATCTCTAATATGAGTACTAACACTTTGAATCAAAGTAGAAAAACTCAAAAAAATTCTGATTTATCTAGTAAGTTTTTCTGCATGATGACTATTATGAGATGCCTTTATTCATCTTTTACCAGAACTAGTAGAAGAAAATTGATTTACCATATGGACTTCCTTTTTTATTTTATCATGAATATTATTTGGTCTCATTACAGAAAAAATAATTCATCGAAATCACTGTCATATGCCAATTACAAAAGATCACGTACATCCTTTTGCTTACATGAATTTGATATGAGATGTAGTACATAATTTGATAGACTGACTAATCATATGAGCAAGTTACCTAGTAAGTATACCAGTTTGAATAGCAACAAGCATAGCAGTATTACTACATGAAATACCACAAGAAATAGGCGACTTTTGAGTACTTATTCATTGATGATTTTCTAGAAAAAAAGCATTATTAGTAAATTTTTTAACAGCACTCACTGCTATTGTATGAGTAATCACAGCTTTAAGCCTAAGTAATTACTGAGAAAGTCTGACTAAATTTTTAGTACCATTTGCAGCTTGATCATTTATCTACATAGCTTGATCAGACTTAATTCCTGAGTTACACAAAGAAACCAAATTAAAACAATGATTAATACAAATATTATTTTTCCTACTTTGAATAGGACTTATGAGCTTATTAATTTTTCTAGAATAAAAAAAGCCTCACCAAGAATATCAAGGTAAGGCATTATACTTTCCATTTTCAGCTTTTTTTAAAAGCCTTTTTCTTAGCATAGTTTTAAAATATTTCTTCTGATACCTGATAAACCAAAATATTGGTCTACCAAATAATATCGCAATCAACAATCCTCCCGCTAAAGCATAAAGAAATGTTTCAAGAGATATTTGTTTTATAACAAAGAAAAGAACTAATTTTAAAACATAAAGAGAATAAATAGTAACAGTCAATGTAGTTGTATCTGCTAACCAAGAGACTATTCTGGTTTTTTTAGGAAATACAGTTTTGAATTGTTTCCTATAGTATATTCTCAGATTGAGCACATATTTTATCAAAAAGATATCAACAACAACAGTGCTTAACCTCAATATAAAAGCTATCCAATGAGACATATTTGCTGCTCTTGTCTCCAAAAAATAACTTACAGTATTGAAAGCTACTATAGTAAAAATCCAAAGAAAGATTTCCAATAATTTTTGGTTTTTAGGCTTCATAAGTATTGTTTTTTATTTACACCAAAACTATAATATTTTAAACAAGAAAGTCAATAATTACTTTCAATGGACAAAAAATTTATTTTTTTTATTTACTCGCCACTTAGATTGTCTTGTAAGGTATTTTTCATCTTCAGAATTTTTCAAAAGCATTTTTACCGTTTCTTCAAGAAATATTGTATTTTGACTTCATTTACAAACTAACAATATCTCATCTCAAGCTTCTTTCAAAAAGCTTTTTATAATTTTTCATGCTTCATTAGATTTATCAAATTTATAAATTAGATTTTTATCATATCAGATTTTTTCGAGTTCATCAGACAAATGTTCACACATTTGTTTTCATACTAAGAATAATTTATCCGCGAATATACTAAGATATCAAGCCAACAATCTATGTTCCCTTTCAGTCAAATCACCCAATTCTCTCATATCTCCGAGCACTATCCAAACCTTTCTTTCTGGAAATAACTCTTTTTTGATATTGTGCACGGCATTTATTATTTTTCTAACACTCAATGGCGAAGCATTATAACTTGAATCAAATATTATACTATTCTCTACTCATTCAAACACACTAAATCTTCCAGGCTGTAATCTATATTCAAGTTCTAAATTGTGCTCCGGCGCCTGTCCCGCAAACAGCGGGAGAAAAGGAGATGGATGCGAAGCAGACTGAGGATTTATTTCAAATTTATAATAAACAAGCTGAAGTATAGTAAGCGCTACTCCTATATAACCATAGTTTGGCTTCCCCATAAGATTTGTAGAGACATGATATTTTTCAGTTTTTATAAACAAATCAAATTCAGTTTTTATTTTTCATCATGCAAATATAAACTTTTCACTTTCAAACCTAATATCTCAATTACTTTTATGTCATTCTGTCTGATAAACAAATTTATCTATTTTTATCATATCTTTTAATTGCATAGCATAGCCGTCATTTTCATTGAGAAAAGCTACTTCCAAAGTATTTTTTATCATCTTTACTTCTTCATTTGCAATCTTGCTTGGATCACCAAATTGCTCACTATGCACAGCATCTATAGCAGTAAAAACACCTATATGTGGCTTAGCAATTTTTACAAGAAACTCCATTTCAAGTGGTCTGTCTATACCATATTCTAGTATTATAATATCATAATATTTCTTTCAAAAAAACAATTTAAAAACTGATTTCAATAATGTTTTAATCATACAAAAAACATTAGGATCCCATTTCTCTATTTGGAATACAGATAATGAAAGCCCCAGTTCTCAATTAAAATTTTTAGGTGATGTATAAATCTTTTTTCAATTCAAAAATTTCTCCAAAGTCTGAGCAATAATCATACGACAAGAAGTCTTACCAACACTTCAATTGATTCATATAATATATGCTTTATGCTTACGTAGATATTTACTAGCCAAAAAGCCCAATAAACAATAATATAAATTAAGTAATTTTGCTTTCATAAGAAACTTTAAATGTAAATTCAGAAAATATAGTAAACAAATAACAAGCAAATTCCACTAAAACAAAAAATCAAAAAATTCTTCAAATAAACTAAAAACGATTTATAATCGCACCTACCTATAAGGAACGGTCGCGACCGTTCCCTACAAAATAAAAAAATCTAACCATTACAGATCAGATTTTTATATATTATATTTTTTTATTCTTTTTCTACCATAAGAGTTATAATTACAGCAATAGGCACAGCCAATAACACACCTAAGAATCACATAATCAATCCTCATACTATCATTGATATAAATATCACCACAGGATTTACTCACAAAGTTTTATTCATAAGTAATGGAATAAATACATTATTTTCAAGCCATTGAATTGCAAAAAAAATAGCTAATACAATCAATCCTCCATATATTCAATAATTTAACAATGCCACCATAATAGCTGCTACACTAGCAAATATTGGTCCCAAATAAGGTATAAATTCTGTCAATCATGCTATCATCGCAAGAGATCATTTGGATGGTAAATCCATACCAAAAAGAGATAATATCCACAACGCAGCATACACAGTCACTCATATAAATAAACAAAGCAAAAGCTGACTTTTTAACCATATACCAAGTTGTTTATATATTTTTTCCAATCTTATAACCATATATTCTCTAGATTTTAAAGATCATATACCAGATATAAACCTAATTACAGATTTCTTTTCTATAGAAAATAATACAGCTAAAGTCAAAACTATAGCAGCTTGTCAGATAAAGTTAAAAAACGATCATACAATACTCACCGCTCGATTACCAAGATATTGAGCATATGTGCTTCACATTTGAGCTATCTGAGCAATATTTTCTTGTAATTTTAGCTGCAATCATCATACCAAATCCTGATTATTAACATAATTTAATATATTATCTTGCATATAACTAGGTATCCAAGTCAAAGATTGTACAATTTCTGGTAAAGATTTTGTAGTCAAAAGAACTTGTATATTATTTATATGATTAATTCACAATTTTATAAACTCAGACATTTGTGTAAATATAAATGGCACAACAAATATAAATCCCGCCAAAACAAATATCATCAAAAAAACATAAGTAACAGATATAGAAATTCATCTACCAAATCTAATCCTTTCAAAAAAATCAATAATAGCTTCCATTGCAACAGAAAGTATATAGGCAGCCAAAATAAGATAAATTATTTCAAGAGATTTAAATGCTATGTATCACAAAAACACAATCAAAAGTCCTATAATCCAAAATTTAAACATAGATTTACCAGGAAAAACCAATCAAGTATTATCTTGGACATCATCTTTATTTTTCAACTTTTTCAGTTGATTTTCAATTTTCTTTAATTCTTTAAGTTCGTTATCAGAACCCAATTTAAATTTCTTAAACAAATTCTGAAAAGTTTTTTTTAGTTCTTTCATAAATAAGATTTAAAATTATTAAAACTCTTATGAAACTCCTTAACAGTATAGTCATTTATAGCTCCTTTGTCAAAATTTTTTATATTTTGATGTATAATATCCAATTTTGACTTATTAAGGATTACAAATATTTTATAATTTTTTCAACAAATAGTATTATTACAAACCTTATCATTTAAGATACAATTTGTAATTGCTCTCTTTAAAATATTTCTATCTGTTGATCTCTTAGCATATTTCAGAGTAATATGGCAAGAAATTTGATTATAATTTAATTTTTTATATTGATCTATATAAAAAAATCCAAAATATCAATTCGTAAAGAATTGTTTTTTTCTAGTCAAGAAAATAACATCCTTAGTTTTTAATCTGTATTTTTTTTCTAATGCCATAAGACTAATTTATAGTTTATAATTTATAATTCAATAGCTGTTTATACTTGTTTAACTAAGTTAATAAACTTTAGTTAATAAACTTTAGTTAATAAACCTTAGTTAATAAACTTTAGTTAATAAACCTTAGTTAATAAACTTTAGTTAATAAACTTTAGTTCTCAAATTTTTAAATTTCAAAGCTTATAAGATCATTCGGCTATTCTTTGTAGATCTATAACATTAAATCACAAACATTTAAACATCCTTCTAATGTGTCTTTTCTTTCATTCAGTCAAAATTATTTCATACATTCAAGCTTTTGTATTTTTTAATTTTTTTATATTTTTCATTGATAAAGTCTCTCATTCATCTTTTATTCCATCCAAACATTTTTTAATATCACTTTGTTTCAAAAAACCATTAATTTGGACAATATATATTTTTTCTATCTGATTTCTTGGATGTTCATATTCATTGACAAGTTTAGGATTATCTGTAAGCAACAACAATCAATGACTATCCTTGTCTAATCTTCAAATATAATAATAATTTCTAAACTCTGACGGCAAAATATCATAAATTGTTTTATTATTAGGATCCGATTTTGAAACCACATATCATAGTGGTTTATTAAAAATAATTATCTTTGTATCGCTTTCTTCTTTGGGAAATTCGACACAGAAAATTTCTTTATTTCAATTTTTAGTAAATATTTCCACCTTATTACCATTTGAAATTTCCTGATTATATAAAACTATTTTTTGTCAATCTAAAAAAATTAAACCCTGATCTATCAATCAAGTTATATTCCTTCTAGATAATCAACTCTTATTTTGTAAATATGATATCAATTTCATAGGAAATGTACAAACAAAAAAAAAGAAATCTTTCGATTTCTTCTTTTATAGTTTTAATTTTGATATTCAAGTATCAAATTATTGTACAGCAGGAACTTCTGGAGCTACTGGAGCTGTTTCTTCAACTACTGGAGCTGCTTCTTCAACTACTGGAGCTGGCACTTCAACTACTGGAGCTGGTTCTTCAACTACTGGAGCTGGTGTTGGTTCTTCCATTACTTCAGCTGGCTTAGTACAACCAACCAATAATACAGCGCTTAATGATAACAACATTAGGGCTAATAATTTTTTCATTACAAAAAGGATTAACAAATAAAATTTACGGCAAAATATATACATATATCACAACTTTTTTCAATAGATTTATATAATAACATTTAAACCCAAAAAATATAGTCTAAAAAGCAAACAAATGATTATAAAATTTGACAAATAAATACTAAAAAAATATAATTTTCATGTATCATATATTTAATATTACAAAAGATATGAAAGAAGACATCAAAAAAGAAATATGATTTCACAAAGAGCATGAAACGATAAGTAAAGTTTATGCACAGATTTATATTATAGTTTTTAAATTTGCATTACCAATATTATGAGTAATCACGTCTTTTTTTATATCTAATCAAATGATCAACGGAAATTATTTACAAAACATTTCAATATTTCCTGATAAAGATACAAATAAAATACAAAAAGAAATATTAATTAAAGACTTTGAAAATAATATAAACCAAAATATAAATAATAAAGATATGGAAATAGAAATAATACAAGGAAAATTATACACAAAATGAAATCTCATATATTCTAAAAATAATCTATTAAAATATAAATGATATACAGCACCAAGATTATTTATAATAGAAAAAAACGCCCCAATAAGCGAAATAAATTATTTTAATAGCAACTCATACGATATAAGTAAATTAGAAGATTTTATAAAAAACATAATATTTACAAACAATGAAGATATTGACGAAAAAATAGAACCAAACAAACAATTAGACTTAAACAAAGACATAGAAACAACATTTAATCTAAAATGTTTTTTTGAAAGCAAGATAACAAACAAAATGTGTAATTACTATTTAAATGAATTTTTAAAATATTTCTTTGTATATAATATCAAATCAGATCTACAATGACTTAAAAAAATAAACGAAAAAATATATACAACAACTAAACATAAAGAGTTCTGTAAATGAATAAAAAAATATATCATGTATTCAAACGATTCAGAAGATAATATTAAAGACATCATAGAAAGCTGCTGAAATACAGAAGATTCAAATGAATTTATAAAAATAAAAAATTTTATAGAAATACAAAAAGAATTAAATCTATGATACATAACAGACAAATATTATTCAAATAATGATCTCAATAGTTATAAGTTATTATCATTTCAACAAATACTATACAAAGACATAATATGAAAAAAAATAGATACAATACGCTTAAACAACTATATAATTTTTTTTAAAAATCTAATCAAAAAAAACAATATTGACCAATTTTACAAAGAAGAGAGTTATCGATTCAACAATTATTTTCTTATAAAAAATTTAAAAGAATCTAAAGATAAAGACCGATTATCTACAATACAAGATTTATATTCCATAAATAAATGAGAAAGTATCTTTGGTATACCATGACTTTCTTCACAAATAAAAAATAAAAACCTAGAAAACTATCAAAAAGATGATCTTATACAAGAAAACAATATCACAGATACAATATCATGAGATCAAAACAACATGACTGAAACTTTATTAAAAGAACTATATAATATATCTTTTTTAACAATTATAAGCAAACAAGCACTATCGCAAGATACAATAGCTATTACTTGATATTTTCACATATGAGACAAAGACATTAAAACAAATTTATTACTAGAAAGAATTCAAAACAATTTAATAATAAAATCCATAAATCTTCAAAAATATTCCTCACTCACAAAAATAATAAATAATATAATAATAAACGAAAACATATGAATAAATAAATTATATCAATATATAATTGATAACATTGATACTTATTGATCTGAAGACTGATCCACAACAATTACAAACATTTGATTATGTGAAATATTAAAAACAAAAATAAATTTTAACATAATAGAATGCTCAAACCAAAGTGTATTAGTAGAAAAATGATGAATAAGTTACAAAATATTCATAGAAAATGAAAAAGTTTACAATATAGATATATCAGATAAAGATATAGAAAAAAATATAAAAGAACAATTACAAAAATCATGATATAATAATTTAAGAATAATAGAAACCATACAATGAATTTTAAATCACACAATCATAGAAGAAGAATTGATAACATGAAATCAAAATAGTATTTTAATAACAGAGATTTTTCAAAAAGAATTATGAATAATACCTGAAGATGTAGTAGAATCAAATTGATCATTTTTCTTAAATTTCAAATTAAATGATATAAGATTCATAGCAGAATTTGATATAATCAAAAAAAATATTAAGGCTCTTTATTTTCAAGAAGTCACACAAGATGGGAAACCATTAAAAATAAAAAACTTTTCCTTAATTCTAAGTCCCAATAACAAAATAGAAATTAATAATTTTCTAATGAATCCTATAAACTATATTAAAAAATTAGATTCTTTTGCATATATAAACTATGAAAATAAATTTGGCAATAAAAAATAATAAAAAAATATCAAAATCTATTGTAAATAAAAATCAAAAGTTAATATATAGTATTGATGTGTTTAAACATTTAAGTATTTAAACAAGCAAAAAATCGTTGAATCGTTTCAACGTTTTAACGTTTTAACGAGCATTCATGTATAAAAGATTCTGACTAAATGACATCAAAACAATACAAAACAATTTTCTTCAACATTTTTTTTCTATAATAAAAAAAGAAAAAAACCTAAACCTAGGAGATTTTCTAAAAAGAATATTTAAACAATGAGATAATATATATTATTTTGAAAGATGAGAGCCAATTTTTAGAATATCTCAAAACGAATGACAATTGATCTTAATAGACGAAAAAGAAAGAATAGAACTTAGACTAAAAGATGAAGACAAATCTGAATTAAATAACATGATTAAAACATCACTAAGTAAAAAACAAAAAACATGAATACAAAAATCAATAGAACATATATTATTAGAAGAGTTTCGCTCTTGAAAATATTCACAAATATTAGACAAACCATATATAGTTTATGACATAGAAACGACATCAGATACAAACGATTTAAGACAATTCAAATTTCTTATATGATATTGTATGCAAGCTCAAAAAGATAACACAATGAGTTATGAATATATAGACCAAGAACATTTAATGAAATTTGTAAAAAAATTATTAGATTTTGATTGATATATAGTGTGATTTAACAATATTTGATTTGATAATCCAGTATGTATATATAATGTTGGTTTATGACAAAAAGAAATAGATATATTAAACAACAAAACCATAGACATTTTCATGTTTATACGAAATCTAACTTGAAAAAGACTAAAATTAAATAAAGTAGCTGAAACATTCATCTGAAGTGGTAAAACCGTTGAATCATGACTAGAAGCAGAAAAATTACGAAAACAATACGAAGAAACATGAGATAAAGAATATCTTGAAGAATATAAAAAATATTGCAAAAACGATGTTAGAATAACGGCTCTATCTCTCCTATATCTACTTCATTTTAAAAAAATATTTATAGAATGAGATGAAATATTTTTCGAAATACAAGATTTAATAGATAAATCCAAGTGAAGATGAGAAGATACAACAACAAACACAAATCACAATCAATCAATTTTTGAATAATCTTTTAATCTTTCAGTTTTTTAATGAATATAAAAAAAGATCTTAAAGATTTTTACAATAAAAATGCTAAAAAATACCACGAAACAAGGAAAAAGCATCGAGAAGAAATCAATTTAATAATAAATGAAATATCGGTAGAAAAAAAAATATCAATATTAGAATTTTGATGTTGATGATGAAGATTTATAAAAAATTTAAATAATAGTTTCCCAAATATAAAAATAAATTATACATGAATAGATATATCATCAAATCTAATAAAAATAGCAAAAAAAGAGAACCCCAGAAACAATTTTATATGTGGAGATATTAGTGAATATATAAAAAATTTCGAACAAGAATCATTTGATTATATCATATGAACTGAAAGTTTTCAACACATACCTAGTTCCAAAGAAAGATTTTTTTTGATGAAAAATTTTTATAGAATATTGAAATATGATGGTAAATTGATAATAACAAATCGATGCCTATCAAATCGATTTATCAAAAAATACATTAGAAATATCTTATTATCATGCTTAAAATATATAATATCATTATGAACAAACTCGCCAAGAGATATATTAATACCACGAAAAACAGAAAAAAACAAAATAGAATTCAGATTTTATCACATATTTTGATTAAATGAATTAAAAAATCTTTCCAAACTTTCATGATTTATTATTTCAAAAATATGATATATACAAAAAGATAACACAATTTGAAAAGAAAGAAAAAAGGCTAGAACATCAATACTTATAGCATCTAAAAAAATATTTAATTCTATAAAATAAAATGCAAAAAAAAAATCTTATAGTAATACTTACCTTAATAATTTTTTTATATTGATGTGACAAAACTAAAATAATACAAAATAATATTCAAGAACAAAATCAGAATAAAATAGAAAATAACCCTTATTTAAATTTAATAGAAAATACAGATACAGAAAAAGATAGAAATATTAAAATAGATACCAAAAAAGTTGTAGAAGAAGATGAAATATATAAAAACAAGAAAGAATGATTTAGCTTTAAATTACCCAAATTACGAGAGATACAAGAAAGAAAAGACTGATCTTTTGTTTTTATTTCTTCACCCAAAAAATCCTGAGACACAATAAAAGAAAATATATCGATAAACATAGATTATAAAAGTAATAAAAAAACCGTTGAGGAATATTATAATCAACAAAAAGAATGAATACAAAATCACATAAAAAATTACGAAGAAATATTAAAAGAAAAATCTAAAATAGATAAATATGATTGACTAAGATTGATTTACAAATGACAATTATGAAAAGATACATTACAACGACTACAGATAATATTTTACAAAGAGTGAAAATTTTTTCTAATAACATATACTGCTACTCAAGATACTTTCGATAAATATATCAATGAAACAAATAATCTGATCAAATCTTTTAAATTTTAAATAAAGCCCCCTGTAAAACAGAGGACCTCATAATAATTCTTGAAAAAAATTAAATAATATTAACAAAATTTAATGTTCTTTCAAAATGTTCAGTGTAGAGACTGTAACAGTATTCTACAGAATCAGGATTGAAATACTTTTTTAAATCCAACTTTCCAACATCCCAATTCTTTTGGAAATCGTTAATCAGTTCAGATCCAAATAAGACTTCCAAAACTTCACAAGACAGAAGGTCATTAAACGGAACAAGACAGAAATGTACTCCATCATGTCCCTCATAACAGCCTTCAGCAACAAAGTATTGAACAAGTTTTCCCTGTTTATATACATTGTTCATTACGTGCAACAGCTCAGTCTCCAATGGATTTTTATCCGGCAGACACAAATCTTCAATCGGATAAATTTCTCCGTCAACAACAACCCATTTAAACTGGGGAGTTTTATCATCTTCAACCTTGATAAAATCATGTATACCAAGGTTTGGATCAGAAATCTGGTTCCAGAGATAAATCGGCGATAAATCACTTTTACCCAACAGTTTAAGATCTACCAAAAACGTAACGTCTATAGGATCTAAAAAAATTAGGTCTTTTGACTGAAGTAAATCGAAAAGTGGCTTAAATTTACTCACATTGAGATCCTTCTCGATTAATAATTTTTCTTTCATAATGTCTCCTTTTTTTTAATGATTTTGTTTTTATAGAAACAATAAATACATATTTTCACAGAAATATCAATATCAAAATCACTAATTATTTAATTCTCGCATAAAAATAGCTGTAGTTTGGCCTACATTCAATGATTCTTTAATACCTTTCATAGGAATATAAACAATATTATCAACTCTCTCCAAAGTTGATTTCAAAACTCAATCTACTTCATTTCCAAATATAACAGCTAAATTTTCATCTTTCGCCAAAGTTTTTGAATATTCAGACAAAGACACTGCTCAATCACAAACTTCAGCAGCTATTATTTTACAATTATTTTCTTTAGCGTATTCCAAAACATCTTGAGTATAATCAAATTGTTTGATTTCCACTTTTTCTTCAGCCCCCAAAGATGTCTTTGTTACTTTTTTATGATCTCTTGGATCAGGAGTATAACCACAAAGCCATACATTCCATCCTAAAGCATCTGCAGTACGAATAATATTCCCAACATTATAAGCACTACGTATATTTTCTAGTATAACTACTCTCATATAAATAATTAACTAATTAAAAGATTAAAAATTAACTAATTTATATCTATTTATCCAAGTTTATCAATGTTTTACAATTTTTTACCATATTTCGCAATGCTTTGCAATCACAATCCAAAAATTTAATCTAATATCACATTTAACATTTCACATTTCAAATGATTTTATGACTTGCTCCAATGGATTGATTTACAGACTGTGCTATGCGTAATATTACGCAAAATATTTTTGATAAATATTGAAACAAATCTGACTATGAATTATGGCTATGGACTGAATTTATGACAGCAGACGGTTATATCAGAAATCCCTCATGAGTAATCAAACATTTACTTACAAATTCTAAACAAAAAAATCTAATTGCTCAGATATTTTGATGAAGCATAGAAACACTAGTCAAGACCACAGTCGATATTCAAAATAAGTATTGAAAACATTTCAAATGAATAGAACTCAATTTGTGATGTCCAGCAAACAATGTGATGAGATCTTGATGATGAGCACAGCTATTAAACGACAAAAAAAATACATTAAAAATAATTAAAGAACTATCAGAAATTTCCAAACTACCATTTAGTATCAAAACAAGAACATGAATAGACGATAAAGATAAAAAAGATCAGACTAATTTTATTCTAGAAGCAAGTAAATATTGTAGCATGATAAGCATACATTGAAGAACAGTCAAACAACATTATAGCTGAGATGCAGATCGAAATTTTATTTACAATATCAAAAAACTAGCAAATCCAAATTGTAAAATCATCTGAAACGGCTGAATAAAAAACTACCAAGACTTGTCCTCCTTGATAAAGGAGGTGGATTCGCCAAAGGCGAAGACGGAGGATTTATTAGATGGTATCATGATCTGACAAGCAGCTATATGAAATCCACGAATTTTTACTCCTCACATGCCAGATAAACAAGAACTCAAAGAAACAATCATTCAACATCTAAATCTAATGATAGACTACGAACTTCAGTTCCAAAAAATCATTGAAACAATAGGACAGTGAGACAACAAAACATTATGATTTATTGATATTATCTTAAAAAACAAAAAAAACTTAGAGCTAAGTGCTAATAGCCAAGAACTAAAAACTATTGTAGAATTTAGAAAACATCTCTTCAATTACGTAAAATGAATGACTTGATCCAAAGAATTTAAACAAAAAATAGCTCAAATAAAAGATTATGAAAATTTAGTAAATGAAATAAATAATTTTTTTAAATAAAATTATGGCAAAAACAGAAAAAATCTCTTTTGATAAAGACTTACAAGCTTACAAAGAAAACGGAGAAAAAGTAAACGTAAAATTACTAACTCCTAAACCCTTAAGATTTGTAGTTTGGTACAGACAAGGAATCGAAAAAATTATTGAAGCAATAAATCAATTAATTGAAGAAGAATTTAATGGAAAATTAGTTTTCTATACCATTGGAGAAAAGTTTATGACAGATTCTGGGAGAAATGAACCTATGCTATGTTATCCAGTAAACCTTTTTGAAGAGGTTAAAGAAAACTAAATTGTCTTCCAAAACTCACAAGGAAGCGTAGATTTTTTACCACGCTTCTTTTTTATAATTAAAATTTGCATATCTAAACTTTTTCCCTAAAAATCTTTTAACGTTTTAACTTTTTAACATTTTAACATTTTAACGTTTACCATGAACTACGAACTCTTCACCCACCAATTACCAATTACAAATTCCCAATTACCAATTACCAAAAACATTTTCCTAGTAAATATGACCAAAGAATTTGATCATAATTTTTCTCAATTGATGCTAAAATGATTATCCAAATATATAAACGAAAATAAAAAAATCTGAATCATTATGAACAAAAAATGATATTCCAACGGCATAATATGCAAAGATTGCGGTCATATACCACAATGTAAAAAATGTTCTGTAAGTATAAACTATTACAAAATGCCAAGTTGAGAATTTGCTTGAATATGTCATATATGCAAAGCTCAATATAATTTCCCAAGAAAATGCTGACAATGCTGATCCTCCAAAATAAAAGATTTTTGAATCTGAACACAAAAACTCGCAGAATATATCCAAAACGAATACTGAATCACAAGTACAATAATCGAATCCGAAACTGCAAACTCTCCAAATAAAATCAAAAAAGCATTAGATACAATATGTCATCCTGAACAAAACAAATGTCATCCTGAACAAAGTGAAGGATATAAAGAAAAATGAAATTATATTCTTCGCTCTCGCTCAGAATGACAAGTTATTATAGGAACATCTCTCCTATGTCAACCAATCAAAAATTACAATTTTGACCTTATAATATTTCTAAATGCAGATCTAGGATTGAGTATACCTGATTATAATTCATCAGAAAAAAATTTCTATTTTCTATACGAAGCATTTACAAAACATAATTGTCAAAATTTCATAGTTCAGACATTTAATCCTGATCACCATAGCATACGCCAAGCTTGTAAACTAGATAAAGATTGATTTTACGATATAGAAAATAAATTTAGAAAAGACAATGATTATCCGCCATTTAAAGAAATATGTATTATTCTCTACAAAAATGAAATTGAAGAAAGATTATTTAATAAAGTAGATAAATTGTATAAAGAACTCCTCTATCTCAAAGAAAAGTATGAAATTAAAGATATAGAAATATATTCTACACCTCCCCTAATTTACAAAATATTTTGAAAATACAGATACAACATAGTTCTCAAATGATCAGGAATCAGAAATTTTATGGACATAGTATATACCAAACTCAAATTAAATCAGAATTGATTCAAAATTAATCGACAAGCAGAAAGTATAGTATAAACTACATAGTAATAAATACATTTTCATCACTGAAAAGATTATATAAATAGTAATTTTGAAAAATCACGCGTCGATTGATTTTTCTAGAGCTTTTGGATACTTTTGGGGCAATGCCAAAAGTATCCCGCCGGAGGCATAAAAAAATACAACATAGAATCGATAATATTTTTAAACAAAGTCAATCCTTATTACTTATAAAAAGCCTTGTTTTTGCTTACTTGGCTTTTTTTTATATAATTAATATGTGTTTTACAACATGTAAAAACAAAAATATAATGATAGATAAGATCAATAATATTGTAATAGATACAGATTATTCAAAAACCATTCCCAATGGATGATCTATCAATTTTGTAGTTCCAGTAGTTAAAAAGGAATGATTTTTTGATAAAATATTAAATTCACTTTTTGGATGAGGATGAACCTGAAAAACAAGTAAAATACCATGAATAAAAAAAGCACCAGAACCAAAACCAGAGAATAATCTCATAAAAGATAAAGATCTTAGAGATCAAGTAAAATATATTTTAGAATTACCAGATGTAGATTACAACGATAAGATGCTCACAAGCAAACTAAGAGAATTTATAGCAGAAGTTCAAAGTCATTATAATTCAACAATATGAGACTATAAATCACATATATCTCCATCTTACCGAGAATTTAAGTCAAATCAATTTAATGTATGATGATTACTTGGAAAATCTTATTACGCACAAAGTTACCCATCTTATATAGATGCATTATGGACTAGAGACCTGTTATGATTCCATGGTAAACGAGACATGACATTTTTTATATACCCAGAAGATGATGGATCTATACAATCCATGTTAAAACAAAGAGCAACACAATTAAAAGCAGAGATATCTGACAGTATACAAAAATGAATAACTCTAGATAAAGAAATAGAACAACAATATAAAGATGTAGAAATGATAAGAGAAAAACTAACAACACACGAAGAAAGATATTTTGAAACAGCATTTTATACAAATCTCTATGAAGAAACCGAAGATAAACTCAAAGAAATATGAAAGAAATATGAACAAAAAATATCATGATACTGAATCAGGATCAAAAACGCAGTGCAAAGAATAGATGAATGATTCAATTCAAGCTTACCCGTATGCCAAGACGATTTATGAATAGTTAGAAGTGCCATCACCTCTTCACTCGCATGAAGTTTCCCCTTCATATCAAACGATATGGTAAGTGATACATGAATACTCTATTGAGTAAATTTACATACTTGATGATTAGTGATTTTTGACAGATTTAATTCAAAATTACCAAACATGAACAGTGTTGTATTGGCAACTTCATGAGCATGAAAATCATTTACAGTAAAACTAGAGATATTGAGATATCTTATAAATTGAATTGATGTATTGGTAATAGATCCAGAAAACGAATACAAATCACTATGTGAAAAAGTAGGTGGTACCTATATCAATATATCAACAAGCTCACAACAACATCTAAACCCATTTGATATACCACACAAGATAGAAGATATCGAATATGGAAAATGAGATCTATTAAGAAGCCAAATAATGAATCTAATCTGATTTATAAAACTTTTAATATGAGAAACAAATACAGAAGAAGAAGCTATTTTAGATAAGGCAATTCAAAGTACATATGCACTAAAATGATTTTCAATAAACGATGAGAGTTATGAAGGTAAAATACCACCTATAATGGAAGATCTAATGAATACCTTAAATTGAATGCAATGATGAGAAACAATGGGATTAAAATTAAGTAAATATGTAACATGAACATTTGGAAAAGTATTTAATGATTATACAAATATAGATATCAACAATAAAATAACAGTTATAAGCATAAGAGATCTTGAAGAAGCATTAAAAACACCAGCAATGTTTAATGTATTAAATTTTATATGGACAAAAATTAGATCTCACAAGAAAAGAAGATTACTTGTATGCGATGAAGCATGGATCATGCTACAAAGTGAAATATCGGCAAATTTTCTTTTTGGTCTAATCAAAAGAGCAAGAAAATATTGATTAGGAATAACTACAATTTCACAAGACATAGAAGATTTTGTAAGAAGCAAATACGGAAAACCTATTATATCTAATTCTGCATTACAAATACTTCTCAAACAATCTACAAGTTCTATAAAATCATTAAACACGCTTTTGTGATTGTCTGAAGCCGAACAACAAAGATTAGTATCTTGTTGAATATGAGAGTGATTAATGTTTGCTGGGAATCAACATATATCTGTCAAAGTGCTAGCATCTCCAAAAGAAAAACAGTTTATAACAACTGACATAAAATAATTTATATAACACAAAAACATATGGAAACAAGCATTATAAATAACAATAAAATTCAATTAGCATTATCTTCAATAATGTTTTTTGCTCCATTAATAAAAAAAGAAATTAAAAAAAACAATATAAATATAAAAGATAAAAAGTTTATTGAAACATATATAAAATATTGAAACATAAACATAATCATACTTTCTATTGTAATTATATCATGAACTCTAGCATATCTACTGGACAATCAAAAAATGAATTACATATATGAGATAAGTTTACGAATACTAACAATATCGACTGTTTTTGGAACATTATTTATAATAAAAAATTTATTAATAAAAAAAATATGATAGTAAGCAAAAAAATTACAAAAAAAATCTGAATATTTTTATCAATTATATTAATTGGTCTATTTTGTTATTCTCAAACAAATCTAGCACATGCTCAAAGATTCGATAAAAGTTTAGAACTTAGCATAGATCCAATAAAATTAAATTTAGATGCCGCTGAATGAACAATAGGAATCAAATGAGCACAAAACTTTGTATTCAATAAAACAATGAATATTGTTTTTCCAATTGTAATGATATTATGATTAATTACAGCTATGATGTGATTTTATAAATTACTTTTTAGTTGAGCAGAAGACGCAGCTAAAGATTGAATAAAATTCATAATTTACTGAGTCCTTTGAATAATAATAATTACAAGTGCTAAATATTTATGATGAGTTTTATTTGATGATCTTTTTGCATCATGAAACATGGCAAGCATGTCACCTGTAGATATAGCAACACAATTATATGAAAAAATAGCTTTCCCATTTATTAAAATTATTATTTATTTAGTTTTATGATTTTTATTTATAAGTTTAGCTTTCCGTGTATTTACATTTATAATGGCATGAGACGACTCAACAAAGAAAAAAGCATGATGAATAATCATACGAGATATAGTAGCCATGTTTATAATTATATGATCCAAACAGATAATAGAAACAATATATGGTAAAAAAGAACAAGTACTAAACGCGAATGCTCAAAATTTATGAGATATATGAAGTGGGATACTGTCAAATAAAAACATCCCTATCATATACAACATAATAAGTCGAATATTATGATTATCTACACTTATAATTTTAGTAATTATAATAATTCAAAGTTTACAATTATTATTAAAACCCGACGATGCAGACAAAATTAAAAAAATAAAAAAAAGTATAATGTATATATTCATATGAGTCCTAATTATATGAACATGATATATACTGACAAATGTATTAATAGTAAATTAAATTTCTATTTCACATTAATATTTAAATATCTTACAACAAAAAATACTATCAAAGCCACAACTATAAAATCTATTAAACTAGACAAAACCTTGCCATATAAAATTCATTTATAAGAAAGATCACTCATTTCTTTCACTTTTAATTTAGTAAGAATAGGATTTAAAATTAAAGGAGTAACTAGATTATCTATAAGTGATTTTACAAGCTCACCTACTTTGACACCGATAAGTAATCATATAGCCAATCAAACAACATTATACTGATTCAAAAATGCTAAAAAATCTTTAAGCATAATAAACAATTAATAAATAAACTTCACCAAACTATAAAAAATCTAATAAATTAATCAATATTGAATTTCTCAAACAAATAATTATATTTCAAAACAAGGTTATCTCACCTTTAAAGAGAATAAAAATAAATATATAAAATTATGTTAAACGAAAAAGAAAAAAATGGAGAATTGAAAATTATCCAGACAACAGACAATCCCAAAGTAACTCTATCGGGAAGCACAGTACAAAACTGGCAAACGACAGTTTCGAGTTTAACGACTCCAAACTACACTCAAACTCCTTCAATGGAAATTCTTTTTAAAAGGTTCAATGTCTCAGAAAGAATCGGATTATTAGTAGACACAAGGAATAAAAACCTAAATATCTATATGAGAACCGGAGGAATTATTTATAATCCTTATTATGTTCAAGACACAATCTAAGCACTTGCCTTTTCAAGGCAAAAAATTACTCGCTGCAACCAGGAGTAATTTTTTTATAAAAAATATTTGCAATTTAAAAAAAAATTTCTATAATAGCACCCGTGTAAATATTGTGCTATATAAATTCTGAATTTTAAATTCTTAATTCAAAAACATGAACTTCAATAAATTTACTATTAAAGCATCTGAAGCTGTACAATGAGCTCATGATCTAGCAATACAAAACAAGAATAATCTAATAGATATTCCTCATCTATTTTATTCTATGTTAGAACAAACAGATTGATACGTCCCTACTATTTTGTCAAAATTATGAAAAAATATTCAAGAAATAAAAAACAAGAATCTGAGTCATATCAATACATTGCCTCAAATTCAATGACAATATCAGATATGAGTATCTCAAGATCTAAATAAAATTTTTTTGGATGCAGAAAAAACAATGAACAAAATGTGAGATGCCTATCTCACTACTGAACACTTATTTTTAGCTATTTTGGAAAATAACTCCTCTACTAAGAATTGATTACAGTGAGAATGAATTACTTATGATGTAGTAAAAAAAGCTATCGAAGAAATGAGAAAGTGAGAGACTATACAATCACAAGACCCAGAAACAAGTATGGATGCTCTATGAAAATTTTGAAAAGATCTAACAAAATTAGCCGAAGAATGAAAACTCGATCCAGTTATTTGAAGAGATGATGAACTTAGACGCTGCGTACAGATACTTTCACGCAGAACAAAAAATAATCCAGTACTTATATGAGATCCTTGAGTATGAAAGACAGCAGTTATTGAACTATTAGCTCAACAGATAGTTAAATGAGATGTGCCAGATATTCTAAAAAATAAAAAAATATTTGAAATAGATATGTGATCTCTCATGGCATGAAGTAAATATAGATGAGACTTCGAAGAAAGATTAAAAGCAATTCTCAAAGAAGTTGAAAAATCAGATTGATGAATAATTTTATTTATAGATGAATTACACAACGTAGTATGAGCAGGTAAAACCGAATGATCAATGGATATGGGGAATATGCTCAAACCAGCTCTCGCAAGATGACAAATCAAAGTTATATGAGCAACTACAATCAACGAATATAGAAAGTACATAGAAAAAGATGCAGCGTTGGAAAGAAGATTTCAACCAGTTCTTATAGATGAGCCAAACAAAGAAGATGCAATATCAATTCTCAGATGAATAAAAAAAACTTATGAAACGCATCATTGACTAAAAATTTCAGATGCTGCTGTTGTAGCCGCAGTAGAACTTGGCATAAGATATATAGCAGATAGAAGATTGCCAGACAAAGCAATAGACCTTCTAGATGAAGCAGCCGCTTCAGTAAAAATGTGAATCACTTCTATGCCAGAGAATCTAGTAAAATTAGAAAAAAAAATCTGACAACTAGAAATAGAAAAACAAGCAATTACAATCGAGAACAAAGAAAAAAACAAAAATAGAATACAAGAGATAGAAAAAAAATTAAGCGAATTAAGAGAGAAATACAATATAGCAAGATCTCAACGAGAGTCAGACAGAAAGCTTGTCTTTGAAGCAAAAGAAATAAAAGAAAAAATACAAAAATTAGAACACGAAGCTTCTATAGCAGAGAAACAAACAGACTACAATAAGGTAGCAGAAATAAAATATTGAGAAATCCCAAAATTAAATCAAAGATTAGAAGATATAGAAAAATCAAAAGAAGATACTTCAAAAAAGTGAAATATTCATATAAAAGATCTTGTGCAAGAGGAAGATATAGCAGTAATAATATCTAAGTGGACATGAATACCAGTATCTAAACTTATAGAATCCGAAGCAAACAAACTAGCAGAATTAGAAAAATATCTATGATCAAGGGTTATATGACAAGAAAAAGCAATATCAACTATAAGTAATGCTATCAGACGTGCAAGAGCTTGATTAAAAGATCCAAATAAGCCAATATGATCATTTTTATTCCTAGGTCCCACATGAGTAGGTAAAACAGAACTAGCAAAAAGTCTAGCCCGATTCTTATTTAATGATGAAAAATCAATGGTAAGAATAGATATGTCAGAATATATGGAAAAACACTCTGTAGCAAAATTAATAGGGTCTCCTCCATGATATGTTGGCTATGAAGAATGATGACAGCTAACAGAAAGTATTAGAAAAAAACCTTTTTCTGTAATACTTTTTGATGAAATAGAAAAAGCTCATCCAGATGTATTCAATATGTTGTTGCAAATTCTTGATGATTGAAGATTAACAGATTCAAAAGGTAGAACTGTAGATTTCAAAAACACTATAATAATAATGACTAGTAATATTTGATCAGATTTGATAATAAAAAAGTTGTCAGAAAATAATTGAATAGATGAAGAAAAGAGTGCAATTATAAACGAACTAAAGAAAATCAAAAAAACAAAATCCAAAACTGAAACATTGAAACATTGAGACATTAACACATTACAACAATGAGACATTTCAAATGAAATAATGCCGCTTTTACAAAATTATTTTCGTCCAGAATTTTTAAATAGAATAGATGATATCATTATATTCAATCCTATATCTCATTCAATGATTAGAGACATAGTAAATATACAGATAAATAAATTTATCGAAATGATCAGTCAAGAAAAAAATATAAAAATTAATCTTACAGATAAAGTAAAAGACTTTATTGCAAATAAATGACGAGATCCTACATTTGGGGCTAGACCACTCAAGAGAGCAATTCAAAAATATTTTCTAGATGAATTAGCGATGGAAATTATTCAATGAAAATTTTCTCAATGAGATGAAATAAATACAGACATAAAAAACGAAAAAATGATTTTCTATAGATAAAAACAGTTATTAAAAAGTCTCTTGAAAGATAATTAAATTTATTTAAACATTAATTTATAATTTTTATTATTTTTTATTTTATTAATAAAAAATTATGGACTTTGCATTAGAAGCATCCGGTATGTTATTAACATGAAACATAGATCCTATAGCCATTCAAGCAATGGCATGAGGAATTTGAGCAATATTTTGATGATTAGCTATTCTATGGTTAATTATCTATCTAGCAATCACAATTTTTATGATTATTTCATTACGAAAAGTATTTGAAAAAGCATGAAAACCATGACGATGAGTTTTTATTCCATTTTATAATCGATACCTAATACTAAAAATAGCTGGTAGACCAGGGTGACGGTTACGATGGATTTTAATTCCACCAGTATTTGCTATATTAATGATTGTATCTATGTTTGACATTGCAAAAAGATTTTGAAAACATCCAGCTTTTTGATTATGATTATGGTTAATTCCAATAGTATTTTTTCCTATATTGGCGTTTGATAAATCTATATCTTATACTCCCAAAAATTAATTTCTTTAAGAAATTTTTCAAAAAACCCTGACTACTCCACAGGGTTTTTTATTAACAATATTTTTTGATAAATTATTTTTTTTCACATACAATGATATAACCAACAATTTCATTTTTTTCATACACAGGATTTAATATTACATTAAAGAAATTACTCTCAGCTATCATTTTTATAGAATCTATTTTATGCTTATACATTTTTATTTTAAAATTTATTCATCTTATCTTCCATAAAAACTCACGTCTCTGAAAAAAATATCATATAATCAATTTTCATCAAACTTTCAAAATTCTATAAGATTCTGACAAAAAAATTTCCAAATTTGCTAAATGTTCAATTACAAAAAAACTTACAGCTAAATCAAAAGAATCTGAAACAAAAGGAATTTTTAAATTTAAATCACAAACAACCTTTTCAACTTTACCAGGATATCTTTTCAAAAATTTTTGAGATATATCACAAGCAATATATTTCTCATAATTAAGTTTATATAATTTTTGATATAATCTACCATCCCCACCTCAAAGATCTATAATATTAATTTTTTTATCAGATCTATCCAAAAAACTATTAAAATCTAACCTATAAAAACCATCAAGCCAGGACCAATATTTTTTATATTCATCTACGACCAAATCATATCCTTCTTTGGGATCAAGAACTTTTACATGCGCTTTATCATATCACATAATGGAATATTATTTTATTCTTAAAAAAATTTTTTCTCTACTTCTATTTGATCTTTATTATTATCTACATATCATCTAATCTTTTCTTCTATGTCTGGATTAGGATTTTGAAGAAACTTAGTTAATTCATTAGTTTTTTCTGCAGCCTTCTTTATATGTACATAATATTTACTAAGCTCAGAAACCACATCACTTAAATCATCATTTTTATCTAAAAGTTCTGAAACTTTTTCTTTTAAAATAACATTTTGCTGTATATATTCTTCAAGATCATGATTAAGGTCATGAATTTCTTTATTAGCATCTTTCAAATTACCTCTAAGTTCGTTTACAACATCTTTGTGTTGGTATCTAAAATAAAATATTAAATATCACAAAGCTATTCACACTACAAATGCAAGAATAATATATCAAGTCATATTAACTAATAATTAACTAAAAATTAATAATAAATTTTATCAATGTTTATCTATGTTTATACATATTAACCCTTTTATTCATTTATTTTTAGAAATCAACAAAAAAACTTGAGCGGAGCGAAATCCGCTTTAGCGGATCCACATTCTCAAGTTTTTTCGTAGCTACGACTAGTAAAAATTATTTTACTGCCTTTTTGAAATCAGCACCAGCTTTGAAAGTTACTACCTTCATTGCAGGAATCTTAATTTTTTGCTTTGGATTTTGAGGATTTACACCTTCTCTAGCTTTTCTTTTAGAAGCTTTGAAAGTTCCGAAACCTTGTAATCTTACTTCACCTTGTTTTTTAACTCCACCGATAACTGTTTCGATAAAAGCATTTACTAATTCAGCTGCTAGTTTCTTTGAAACTCACAAATCATCAGCCAAACTTGCAATAAGAGCTGTCTTTGTCATTTTGTACTATTTAGCAAATAAAAAGAAGTACTTTTGTACAATGACTATAATAGCACTTATATAGGCTATTTCAATAGATTTTAAAAAAAATCACATAAAAACACACTTATTAAACAAATAGTAAAATACCAGTTATAAAGCCACAATTGATACAATATTAAACATACACATAAACACTAAAACTTGACATATCCTTATTTAAATTTATAATATATTATAAATATATTAATTATTGCTCTCCAAAAGCGACTTTAAATACTTTATAGCTCTAGAAATTTTTTGCCTTATATTTTCTTGTGTAAGTCATAATATTTTTTCTATTTCATCATTATTTTTTTCTTCAATAAACTTCAAATAAATTATATCTCTACTCAAATCATCTAATTTTTTTATAGCAAATTCTATCTGCTCAAATTTAAAATTTACCTCCAAAATCAAAGTTAAATCTGTTTCATCAGCTATCTGATCAGCAAAAGAATCTGATGAATCTTCTTTGTCTAAACTTGAAAAGCTAAGATCATTATTTTTTTTCAAATAATCTTTAATCGTATTTTTCAATATGGTCCATATATAAGCAGGAAAAGATAATTTCTCATCGTATTTTTTCACAGCATCCCAAACTTTTACATAAAAATCCGAAATAATATCTTCTATATCTTGTTTATCAAAATAATAATTAGAATTTATATAACGAAAAAAAATATCTACAGTTTTTATATAAAATGTATTAAAAGAATTATGATCCTGTTTTTTAAGTCCTCTTATAAACTTTTCATCAAAATCCAACATTATATTATATTTATTTACATCTAAACTATATTTATCAGTTTTAATTCTCGTTTATCAATGTTTATGAATATTATATCATTTTTTGTAATACTATTTCATATACTTCCTGATCATTTATAAACTGAGATTTTATTCATCATATACAAGTTAAAACTTCTTTATAATTTCCATTTTCATCGACAGATAAATCAACAAGTGGAACAGATATTTTACCTATATCAATAAATTCTCATCCACTTATTATTTTACAAGCACAAGCAAAACAAGCTCACATACCACATGAAACCGGTATTTCTATATTGTTTTTTTCTGCCATTTTTGATAGACTTATCTTGTCTTCTCACTTAAACTCTCAAATCAAAATTCCATTTGAATCATTTATTTTTACATTAACTACCATTGATTCTTATTCAAAATTTAAAATTAAATAATTTACCAAACCTAGCTAGCAAACAGTCAAATGACAGTCACATTTTAATTTAACATTTTTAGTAATAAAGTCTTCGCTTCTTCAAGTTGATTATCTAAATTATCTTTTTTATATTTATCAACATCGAATTCTACAGCTATATCAGGGGTAACTCACAGTTTATCTATATTTTTTCATTGTGGAGAATATCGTTTTCATATAGTATATTTCAATATTGATCCATCATCAAAATCTTTTATTGTCTGAATAGATCATTTACCAAAAGTTTGAGTTCATATAAGTTGTATTCATTGTTGTTCTTGTAAAGCCATAGCTATAATTTCTCAAGCAGACGCCGTCATACCATCTACAAGCACTACAGTAGATAAAGATTGTAAATCTTCGTATCATTTAGAATAATAATTTTCATCTCAAAAATTTTTATACTTAGCAGTCACTATAAGTTTTCAAGAAGGAATAAAATGCGAAGCAATTTCTACAGCAATAGGTAAAAATCATCAACCATTTCATCTTAAATCCAATATTATTCACTCAACATTTTCATTTGTTAGATTTATAATTTCTCTTTCAAAAAGATTTTCAGTTTCTTCCCCTACCATATAAATTTCTAAATATCACAGTTTATGTCAAGCTATTTCAAAAACCTCACTTACAACTGAAGGAACAACTAGCTTATCTCTCGTCACTTCTCTTTCTAAAATCTCTCTCTTTCAATTTCTATCATATCTCTCTATAACAAGTCAAACTTTAGTTCATTTAAGTCATCTAATTTTAGAAACAGCTTCATCTATAGACATTTTTTCAGTATATCAAGAATCTATCATTACAATACGATCAAGAGGTTTCAATCATGCTTTAAAAGCCGGAGAATCTTTAAGTACTTCTTCTATCATTACATAATAATCTTTTTTCATAATATATGCTCATATTCATTCAAAATCAGATTCTCATTTAAGATCTTGTTGAAAACCAGAAGACAAGTTGTTATCCATATATACAGTATAAGGATCCTCTATCGCATTTACATAAGCCGCCAAAGCATGATCAACCATAGATTTTTCTCAGCTTAATAATAAATCCTGATCATAATATTCTTTTTTTAAAATTTTTAAAACATCTTCGAAACGAGAATATTTTTGTTGTAAAGTAATTCCTCAACTATTATTTTGAATATTATTATAATTATAAAAATTCAAATTATCTTTGAATTTAAATATTAATCATCCAACCAATACTCCCAATAAAAATAATATAATTAGATTTATCTTTCTCATTTAATTTTTTTATTTTATAAATACACTTTATTACATTCATAGTTTCTAAGAATTTGTCACGTTTTCATAGACCTGGACTATATCTTTATCTTTAACAAATACAACATCAAGTCTGATATCTTTATCTATATTTTGCTTAGCGACATAGTCCTCAATAGATCTTTCAAGAAAAGAAATTTTTTTGGGATTTACACATCATACAATATCATCTAAACTATCAACAACTTTAACTTCAATAAAAACAACTTCTTTTTGATTTTCAGCGACAATATCTATTTCTCCCCCCTTTATAGTATAATTTTGACCTAAAACATTGTAGCCATGATTACGATAATACTCAGCCACTAATCTTTCTCACTCGTATCACTTCTTTTTTCTATCTAAATTATCCAAAATCCAACATTCAAAATTTAAAATAATTCATCAATGTTTTACAATTTTTTGCACGAAATATTTCTCAATTTTTTACAACATTGAATTCACTCTGTCCCGATTTAATATATTCCATCGATTATTTATATATTCTATTCTACGATTTTGATAACCAAGATAATAAGCATGTTCTCGCACATCTACAGTCAACAAAGGAATAAGTCACTTTGTAATAGGAGAATCGGCATTTGAAGTATTTACTATTTCAATATCTCAAATTCCGTTTTTTACAAGTCGTGTCCAACCAGAACCAAAATTTCATACAGCAGAAGTCGTAAAACTTTCTTTAAAAATATCAAAAGATCAGAACTTAGCATTTATTTTATTCAAAATATTTCAATTTGGAACTGTTCATCAAGGAATAAATCAATTCCAATAAAATGTATGATTCAATACTTGAGCAGCATTATTAAATATTGCTCAGTTAGATTTTAAAACAATTTCTTCCAAATTCATATTTTCAAATTCAGTTCATTTAATAAGTCAATTTAGCTTATCTACATATCATTGGTGATGTTTTGTATAATGAAATTCTACAGTTCTAGAGTCTATATAGGGCTCCAAATAATCCATTTCATAAGGTAATTTTTCTAATTCTATCATTTTAATTTCAATTAAAATTTAAATGTTTTTATTTTAGACTTATTAGTTTCCAATGTTAACAGCTAAGAGCTGAAGAATAAGAGCTATCAACCAACATATTAAAAGTCAGAAGATATTTTTCAATAGATTTTTATTAAAAAAAATTATTATAGCAATAGCTATAACAAACATAACAAATGTCAAGAGAACGTTAAAAATACAAGTCGATTTTTTTGATAAATTCTAATTCGAGTATATAATCAAGTAACAAATTTATTTATAAATATACACAAATGACCTTCAATTCTTATAAACCATTCAAAAAGAGAAATTTACTTCCTAGGTATATAGTAATATTTTTATTGGGAATTTCTTTTACTCTATTCTTTTCTAGTGCATTAAACATAGTAACAGATATAAAAAATGCTACTCAATATATAAAAGAAATAATACTCACAAGCGATTGATCAGCTAAATGAACAACATGAATAATTATAGATTGAAATACATCATGAGGTCGTATATGATCAGAATTATACTGTACAAGAGATTTTTCAAAATGTATAAATGTAATTTGATTAGTGCAAACCGGAGATCTAACTGGATTTATAAAAACATGAGATTTAACAACAGAATTAAACGAGTTTAAATCAACACAAATGGATCCCCCAATTTGAGAGTTATCATGAAAAATAAGCTGAATATCATGATCTTTATCGTTATATGCAAAATTAACTGAATTATCCAACTATGCTACAACTTGAAGTTTATTGCCATTAGCTACAAAAAATGAATTATCCAACTATACCACAACTTGAGATACAGAAAGAATAGACACAGACACAGCAACATTATTTACTACATTAAATACAATTATAGATAATTATAGAGATAGATGAGCAACTGATTTAAATTCTCTTTTTAGTTGAGTAGATACTATATCAAGAGAATAATAACATTATAAAATTACAAAACCTCACACATAATATCATTAGTTTCCATCCATTCAATATTTTTAGCCTTAGTTACACCGATCAAGTCATCGGTGTATTTTTTTATAGTTTCTAGATAATCATTTGGTCATTTTATAATTAATTTTTCAAGTTCTGCTCACATAGAAATCTGTTTCTCAGTTTTATATTTTCTTACATATTCTACAATATCCAAAAATAAATTAAAATCAGACTTTATTTTTTCTTTTTTATCAAATTCCGGATAATCTTTTATTTCAGGGTATTTTGCAATATTTACAGATTCTATCAATTCAAATTCTTTGAAGTAATCTTGATAAATTTCTTCAGTTACATGAGGCATATATGGAGCAATCAATCTTATAATAGCATAATAAACCTGATACAAAGTATATTGAGCGGATTGTTTTTTTTCTTCTCCATTTTCAAACAACTCTGGTTTATAAAGTCTAACTTTCACCATCTCTAAATAATTATCACAGAAATCTTTCCAGAAAAAATCCTCAAAATGTATCTTAGCTAACCCATATTCGTATTTATCCAAATAACTTCTCATAGTTGTAATAGTCTCTTGCAATCTAGTCAATATCCATTCATCAGTTGGAAGTAACTGTCATTCCGGCATTATTTTTGTTGCAGCCGGAATCTTATATCATTCCAATTGCATTTTAACAAAAGCAAAAGCATTCCAAAGTTTAGTTACAAGTTTTTGTCAATTTTTGAGATCATTTTCATCAAAAAAAGCATCTTTTCAAAGTTGCAATCCAAGTGCTCGATATCTAACTGCATCAGCTCATCGAGTTTCTATAAGTGATTCTGGATCAAATTTAGCATTTCATTTGGATTTAGCAAATTTTTCTCATTTAGCAGCCAAAAGAAATCCAGAAACCATTACGCTTTTAAATGGGATTGTTGTATCTCTAAAATACGTATGCAATGTAGTATAAAGAAGCCAAGTTCTAATAATATCATGAGCTTGGGGTCTAAGATCCATAGGTAAAATTATTTGTTTATATCAATCTCTTTCAAGAAATCTTTGATTAATATAAGGAGTCAATCATGATGTAAACCATGTATCAAGAACCAATGTTTCTCCTCTAACCTGATCTCAAGTATAGCCATCAGGCAAATCAACAGTTGGATCTACAACTCATTTTTCAAGTTGTTTATCACTGGGTAAAATAAGTTTATCATCTTTATCATATCGGACTGGGATAGGAATACCAAATTTTCTAGATCTTGATATATTCCAATCTCGTTGTAAATTTTCTATCCAATCATCAGATCTTTTTTTCATAAATCCCGGATATCGATCCATTTTATTATTCTGTTCAAGCAAAATTTCTTTTTTATCAAGCAAGTTTACAAATCGTTGTTTAACAGGTAATATTTCTACAGGGACCTTTCATCTTTCAGAAATTTGTTTTGATTGAACGATTGGATCTCTCTTTACTACTATATCTCACTTAGATTCAAAAATCTCCATAATTTTTGATCTTGCCTCCTCTATTTTTAAACCATCTATTTCAGCTACGCCAGAATTTTCCATTTTACCATACTTATTTATAACTATCTTTTCTCATAAATTATGTTTATTAATCCAGTATACATCCACTTCATCACCATAACTACAACACATTACTACTCAGGTTCACTTATCCATTTTCACCTTATCGTCAGCTAATAATGGAACTGTCACTCATATAGGAGTAGTGATTTTCTTTCAAATATATTTAGTAAATCTTTCATCATCTGGATGCACAAATACAGCCAAACAAGCAGGCAAAAGTTCTGGTCTAGTAGTAGCTATTACTAACTTTTCTCAATCATCCAAAGTAAAATTTAGATAATTAAAAAATTCATTAAATTCTTGTTCTTCAGTTTCAGCTTGAGCTACAGTAGTCTGCATTTTGCTACATCGAAGCGCTGGAAAATTTTTACAAACAATATTTCATTCATTATAAAGCTTTATAAACGTCTTCTGAGCTATTTTTTGAACTTCAGGAGAAATTGTAGTATAAGATCTAGATCGATCAACAGAAAGTCAGATAGATTTTCGAAGATTTGAATAAATTACTTTATAATTTTCTACTACTTCAAGACATTTTGCAATAAAATCTTTGCGCTCCACATCTTTAATATTTATACCAAGTTCTCTTTCTACAAGCTGTTCAGTGGGGATTCCGTTATTATCATATCACATAGGATAAAAAACATTGTATCATGACATTCTTTTGTACCTAGCTATTACTTCTGCCTGAGTATAAGAATATAAATGTCCTATATGTATTTTTCATGAAACTGTTGGAGGTGGTGTATCTATACTATAAATAGGCAAATATTCATCTTCCTTAAATTTATAAATCTGATTATCTTCTCGATATTTTTGCCATTTTTTCTCCACCTCTCTAGGATTATACTTATTTCACATTTCAAATTTCTAACTGACTAAAAAACATTAAGCACTTAAGCTCAAAAATACTTCTACGTTTCTACATTTTTTTTTCAAGAAATATTTAATTTATATTTCACTGTCACTCTGAGTAAGACGAAGAGTATAATTCATAACTATTTTTATATTCTTCTACTCACACCATTACTGGTGTGGTATCAGAATGACAATTTCACCTTGAATTAATACTACAAAACATTATAAATAAATGTCAAATTAAAACAAAATTTCATATGGCAAAAAATTACTTCTCAATTGTGAAATCATGGGACTTCGATTGCGAACCCAAGGAAATCGGAGGAGAAAACTTCATAGAAGTATCTCCCATCCCAATCGAATTTAACGAAAACACACTGTCAATGACAGATGTGGAAAAAATCATTCAGGAAAACTCCAAAAACGGTGACTGCTGCTGTAATAGTGGCGGTCTCTGGCATGATGGCGACAATAATTGCTGGTTTACCGGCAATCGTCAAGTTGCCGAGGAACTGGTTAAAAAAGGTGCAAAAGTCGCTACAATCAGAATTCGGCACCTTGTAAAAGTTTAATGGATTTACAATCCAAAAATCCCGGCTTTTTTATCCGGGATTTTTTTCTTAATCATTTTTTCAACATTTTAACACTTAAACATTGAAACATTTTAACATCGATTATTTGCAAAATTAGAAAAAATACTTATCATTAGTGTAGTTTATAACTTATATAAAACACATGAAAATAAAAACAGGAGAAGATAAATACATAGACCTTCACCAATTGATGGCAGAAAAAAAAGCATCAGATTTGTATCTCACATTTTGAGAATGTCCTACTCTAAGGATAAACAATCAATTACATAGAGTACAACAATTACCAATCATGACTGATGAAGTTTTAAATGAAATAAAAGAAAGATTAGTAAAACCAGAATATGCTGAATATTTCACAAAAAATATGAGTGTAGATTTATGACTATCAAACAATTGAAGACGCTATAGAATAAATATTTCTAAACAACAATGACACATAATGATAGTTTCCAGATTACTTATGGAGACCCCCCCTACTATAGATCAATTATGATTACCAATTATTTTAAAAGATTTAGCATCCAAAACAAGTTGAATAATATTGGTTACGGGTCCTACATGATCATGAAAATCTACGACATTAGCAGCTATTATACAAGAAATTAATTTAAATTATTCTAAGCATATAATTACACTTGAAGATCCTATTGAATATAAATTCAAAGCAGAAAAATCTATAATAGAACAAAAAGAATTATGAAAAGACATTACAGGATTTGGCACATCAAGTAAATTTACACTTAGACAGAGACCAGATGTAATATTATTTGGTGAAATAAGAAATATAGAAGGAATTAAAAATGCCATATTATTGGCAGAAACATGACATTTGCTGGTAGCATCTATACATTCTAGATCATCAGTACAGACATTAAATAAAATCATATGATCTTTTCCTGCTGAACAACAAAATCAAATTAGAGTCCAATTAGCAGAAAACCTACTTGCTATAATATCTCAGAAACTTATAAAAACATTGGATAATCAATCTATGGTAGTTGCGATGGAAATTATGATAAATAATACAGCTATAGAAAATATGATTAGAGAGTCTAAAATGAATATGGTAAACAATACTATACTAACAAACAAAAAATACTGAATGCAACTAATGGAAGAAGAATTAATTAATCTAGTTTCTAATCAACAAATTTCAGTCCAAGATGCCATAGACAATGCAAACGATCCATTATATATATCTAAAGAACTTGTAAGTAGAGGTATAGCAAAAAAATAAAAAACCATGAAAATATTAAATTTTCTATTCCCCAAATATTGTATAAATTGTTCTCAAACATGAGAATATCTTTGTTTTAATTGCAAAAAAAAACTTATCGCACACCCCGAAATATGTCCTTATTGCCACACATATCACAGATTTTATCAAACATGCTTCACATGTAAAAATAAAAAAAACAATTATTTAAACTGACTTATAATAGCATTTGTTTATGATAAAATTCTCAAAACACTTATATTAAAACTTAAATACTTTCATAAAAAAGATATAGCAGATTTTTTAGCACAAAGACTATTTCTGACAATACAAACCAATCAATTGTTGCAATATCAAACAAATGTTTTAAAACAAGAAATATTGATATCATATGTACCATCACATCGATATAGAAAATATTTTATCAAATGATATAACCCATCCCAAATTATAGCAAAATTATTGGCAAAAAAATTAAGATTAGGTCTTATAGAAATAGTCAAAAAAACAAAACATACAACTCAACAAGCAAAACTTAACAAAGCTCAAAGAGAAGAAAATTTAAAAAATTCTTTTGAAATAATAAACAATACAAATTTAAAATGAAACGAGACAATAATACTTATAGACGATATAACAACTACCTGATCTACATTAAATGAAATAGCTAAAATAATCAAAAAAGAATACCCTCAAATTTCAGTTTGGTGAGCAGTTTTATGAAGACACAATAACTAATATCTAATAACGAACAACTAACAATTTTCTGCAATTTTTTACACGAAATTTTTTGCCATTTTCTACAATGTCAAAAAAAATTTGCAAAAAAAATAATTTTCAAATATAATTAGAGTATGTCATTGTCTAAATAAAACAATGTCACAACAAAACATTTAAAAATTTAAATATTTTTCATGTCAGACGATAATAAACAAACAGTGGATACAAATACAAACGACGATCTAAACATAAATTTTGACATTATTTTAGACAAAAATGAACAAAGTCCCAAAGTAGAAGAAGATCTAAAAATAGATATAGAAAATAAATCACAAATAAATTCTGATTTAAATTTTGATCTTACACCAAGCCCTCAGATAGAAGAAGAAATTTCAAACAAACAAGATAATAATATAGTTGAAGATAAAGAACCCGAAACTACTGTTATGCCAGAAATTATAAGTGAAAAAATTGAAACAATAGCAATCGATAATACTGAAAAAATTGAAACAAAAAAAGAAACAGACAATCAAATCATAGAAAACACAGAAAATAGCTATAATCCTGATTTAAATGCTGCTAATCAGACAATACAACAATTACAAGAAGCTAAACAACAATGACAACAAGAAATTTCAAGTGATAAATTAGATAATATACAAACAACTCAAACAATTGATGCAAAAATCACAAAACAAGAAACAGAAACGGTAAACACTATTAACGTATGAGTAATGAATTTAGATGATATAATATCTCCTCCTGAAATAAAAACACAAAGTCCTATACAAGATACTCCACAAATACAATTCCCAGAATCAGTAAAAAAATCTGAAAATCCATACGATATATTAGAAACAACAACACAAGTGAAAAACACATGAGAACACAAAAAACATTTAATAATGATTATAGCAATAGTTCTAGTATGTTTGATAGTCGGATTTTTTGTACTCAAAACCATGTATCCAGTACAATTTGGGACAACAAATGAATGATCATGAAATAACATAGAATCAAACACACCAGTAACAGAACCTTTTCAAGAAACTACCCCACCAGTAGAAGAGCCTATACTTAGCTGAGAAACTATTACAAATACATGAACAACAGATCAAAATATTAATATATCAACTTGAGATATGGGAAATATAAGCTGAGATATGGGAGATCATAACGCAAATCCGTCAGATCCTTTTGAAGCTTTAGACGATCTACAAACAACAGACGAACAAAAAAAACAGACAACAATAGATTCTCTAAAAGATTTCGTTTCTAAATGACAATACTATCTAGACCTATGAAAACAAAACAAAATATCAGACATGATGAAATACTGAACATTATTAAAAGGTAAATCAAACACATTCATAACTCAGATTGAAAATTGAGAAATTTTGGATATATCATCATTAGATTGATACCTTGCACAAGCTTCATGATATTTACAAAATTTACAAGAACTAGAAAATGCCTCAAATACCACAGCTCAAGAGCCAAATCCACAAAAAGAAAACTCAGGATTTAACCAAACATGAGAACAAGAAACAGCTCCTGACTGATCAACATGAGAAAATACGCAATTATAATAATATAAATAATCTAATCGATAAATATATTTTCTATCTACAATATGAAAAAAACGTAAGTCCCAAAACCATAGAAAATTACTCTCTATGGTTAAATAGATTTTCTAATTATATCTGAGAAATGGAAGTAGATAAGCTCAAAAGTATGCATGCTTTAGATTTTAGGATACATCTAAAAAATACTTGATTAAACATCAAAACTATAAATTATCACATAGTAGCTATCAGATCTTTTCTTAAATTTTTACTCAAAAACGATATTGATTGTATTAGTCCAGATAGATTAGAATTATCCAAGATACCAGCAAGAGAAGTAAATTATCTTGAAGATAACGAAGTGAAATCAATACTTGAAATGCCAAATAAATGTTGAAAAAATCCACTTCAAATAGCAAGGGATGAAGCTATACTACGATTTTTATATGGGACATGACTTAGAGTCACAGAACTTACATCACTCAAAAAATCAGACATAAAAACCGATTCAAAACAATTTTCTGTGATATGAAAATGATCCAAAATAAGAGCAATATTTATGACCAATCAAGCCAGAGAAAAACTCAAAAAATATTTCTTATCTAGAGCAGATGATTCAGAATTTATTTTTATAAGTTTATCAAAAAATTCTTTTTGAAATAGATTGAGTAGAAATAGTATTGAAGAGATCGTAAGAAGATATGCTAAATTGGCATGAATAAACAAAAAAGTAACTCCTCATACTCTACGTCATAGTTTCGCCACTACACTTATAAGAAAATGAGCAGATATTAGATCAGTTCAAAGTTTGCTAGGACACTCCTCTATTACAACAACTCAAATTTATACTCACGTAGATGATAAACATCTGCAAAAAGTTCATGATTTATTAGATGAATAGGAATTAATCATTATGTTCTTTTCTCATAATTTATCATAATACAACAAAAATCTTAAAATTTATAATAGTAGATTCCGGCTGCAGACTACGTCAATTAAGCCGGAATGACAGTCTTTCTATATAAAAAAAATCACTACCCGAAAACGGATAGTGATCTTTGTAAAAAGTTTACAATGCTTATTTCTTCCAGCTGTCATAGTCGCACCATGCCACAAAAAGTGGAATTTCAATACCCGGTTTTTCAATCCAAGCCAAAAACGGCTCATCAAAAACCACGTTCACCTGATTAAACGAAATTCCTCTGCTCACAGCAACAGCAACGGCAGCCTCAGCTTTTGCGCCATTTTTATCGAGCTGAAATTTGGTCTGCATCAAAGCCTGGCTAATAAAATCTTTTCCGGCACTCATACCACATAACCAGGAAACATCAGGATGACAGTCCATCTGAACTTCCGGAAAAGAAACTGATTTAATCTCTCCTCTTTCCAATTTATTTTCTGAAAGCATCTTTGCTATTGCAAACATAGCTTGCTCATCCTGCGGAGCGGAAGGCATTTTTGTCAGATATAGATTAAACCCTTCTGATGATTCAATACATACAATTTCATGGCAAGGACGGGCAGAAAAAAGTACAATACCATTCAACATTTTTGCTCCCTTGTATGTTATTCCGTCTTTAGCACTAATGTCACAGTCTCTCCCCTGATAAACCCAGGTCATGAGGATTTTCAAAATGCTTGCAACAGCAACTCCACCTGGATCAAGTTCACCAAGTTTAATATCGAAACCATTGTCAGCCAGAAAGGCATTGATCTCATCGACCGAACGCGAACCAATGGTTTTCATATCCAACGATTCCCAATCCTCAGAATAAATATATCTCAACAAGTTAAGTAATTCCTGTTGTCTTTCTTTATTGGGGCCAGTAGCAACCCAATCAAGACCGCTAGCTACCATTTGAAGAGCCTTTTCTAAAGCCGGACTAAATGGGAAAACTGAATAAGCCATACTTTTGTTCATACGTATTTGTTTTTGTGGGTTAATATTTATGTTTTTTACAATATGTCTTATAAATATTATACAATAAAAGTCAATAATAAATTTAATATTGTTTTTTAACTACAAATAGCTATAGTCTCAATCAGAGTTTAATTCTTAATTCTACATTTATAATTCTGAATTAAAACATATGGGGATGCTTCTGGATTTGATAGGAGGATCACATAGATAATGACCGCCGCTACTCTATGAACGCAATGAGATTAATCTTCGTTCAAAAAAAAATGCAAACGCATGAAAATCTCTTCTTTGAAGAGCTGCACTTGTGAGAGCTTACGCTTAATCAAGCCAGTAACTAACCTCGTCATTGACTCCTACTAAACGCGAGGTCGACCTAAGTAGGAAAGCTCGTTGCTTTTGTAAAAACCTATGCCTGCTTGTTGGCTAAAGTAAGCTTCAAAAGTAACATAAAAAATCTGCTTAATAAATAAGCTATTGCGGTAGAAATTATTGTTTATGCCTTTTAGACATGGGTTCGAATCCCATCATCTCCAGATAACAAGGATT
>Ga0172367_10000340_pt1 | contig 71193 bp, 62 predicted proteins | sample Lak10m_FD_114542 | JGI IMG/M metagenome (GOLD analysis project Ga0172367, IMG submission 114542) | Freshwater microbial communities from Kabuno Bay, South-Kivu, Congo - kab_022012_10m | ecosystem: Environmental > Aquatic > Freshwater > Lake | place: Democratic Republic of the Congo: South-Kivu... | reverse complement strand
TCCGTTTTCACAAAGAATGGAATGGTTTTCTAAAACTTCAAGCTCGGACAATTCCTTTCCTCGCTTGTAATTTTTTCCATTCGTATTACAAGTAACTATTTGTTCAGCATTTGTAAAAAGTTTTAGCATTACTTGTAAATATTAATTTTATCCTTAACAACTTTAGCTTCCTTGTAACCAAGTTGATTTAATTTAAATCGCAAATCATCCGCAGCTTTTTGAGTATCAAAATCACCGGTTTTAACTTTATAGAAGGGTGGTTCAAAATCTATATAAATCTCATTAGAGTTCTGAGCAAAATAAACATCGGCTTTAATTTGATTAGCTTCCTCAATGTTGTCAGTGGTTAAAATCAAAACTCTAAAACCATCTTCAGTTCCAACTAAAGTTTTTGTTTTTGTCTTAACTTCAGGAGACCCATAATCGAACCAAACATTTTGATTTTCAATAACACCATTTTCTTTTTTTTCGGGAACAATTATTTCTGTTTTGTAGGGAGTTATATCAAAATCCTCTTTAAGCGGAGTTCCTTTAATTTCTTCATTTTTTTCAGTTGTAGATTTTTCAGTGTCTACTTTTTCATTTTTTTCATATCTGCTGCCAGTTGAAGCTGAACAAGAATAAATAATGAAAAGAGACATAATCACCGCAAACGTTGTTTTAAGGATAGAAAATAATTTTATCATAACTATTCTTTGTTTTGAATTGTTTCAAATATAACCTTTTTAGTAAAGCTAAGAAATAGCACTGTTTTAATTGATTCAACAACTTAATACAAAATATAAAATCACTTAAATTTTTGAGAACCAGCGCTTTTTTTAGTATTTTTGCAGCATCATTAAAAAAAGAATTACTAAAATGGCTGCAAAAAAACTCAAAATATTATTTGTAACATCTGAAATAGTACCTTTTGTAAAAACCGGTGGCCTTGCCGACGTTTCTTCTGCATTACCTCAAATGTTATCGGAATTGGGGCATGAGGTTAGAATAGTTATCCCAAAATATGGAGCCGTTGATGATAGAAAATTTAAAATTCATGAAATAGTGAGATTAAAAGATATTGTTGTTAAGATTGGTGATAAAGATGTTATCTTTTCTCTAAAATCTTGTTTCTTACCAGGTCCACGAGTTAGAGTTCAGATTTATTTCTTGGATAATCAAGAATATTTTGGAAGCCGAAACAGTCTTTATACAGACTTGAAAACCGGAAAAGATTTTCCAGATAATGATGAGAGGTTTATCCTTTTAAGCCGCTCTGTAATGGAACTAATAATTAAGCTTGGATGGATTCCAGATGTGATTCATTTAAATGATTGGCAATGTGGTTTGGTACCTGCTTATTTAAAAACTGTTTACAAAGATCAGGAATCATTTAGCAAGTTTAAAACTCTATTCACAATTCATAATTTAGCTTATCAAGGTGAATTTTCTGCAACATCATTTAAGAAAACTGGATTGCCAAAAGAACTCGAATCAGTTTCCAAGGGAATTATTCACAATGGCAAAGTTAATTTTATGAAAAGCGGTTTAATGTTTGCCGATGTGATTAACACTGTTAGCCAAACGTATGCAAATGAAATAAGAACTAAAGATGAATACGGTGAAGGATTAAAAGATGTTTTAGCAAAAAGAAAAGATTCTTTGTACGGAATTGTAAATGGAATTGATAAGAATGTTTGGAATCCTGAAAAAGACAAGCAAATTTCTGCAAACTTTTCTGCAAAAAATATTGAAGAAAAATTATTGAATAAAAAAGAATTAGCTGAAAGATTTGGATTAGCATATGATGAAAAGATTCCAATCATTGGTTTGATTTCAAGACTGTATGATTCCAAAGGATTAGATCTAGTGCAAAAAGCATTTCCGGATTTGATGAAATTAGATGCTCAGTTTATTCTCCTTGGCACAGGCGATCAGAAATATCATTCATTCTTTGATAAAATGTCCTCAAAGTATCCCAAAAAATTTGCGAGCTATCTTGGTTTTAATGATGAGCTCGCTCATTTAATTGAAGCCGGTGCTGATATGTTTCTTATGCCTTCTAAATATGAACCTTGCGGCTTGAATCAGATGTACAGCCTTGTTTATGGAACGGTTCCGATTGTTAGAGAAACCGGTGGTTTAGCCGATACAGTTATAAAGTATAATGATAAAACCGAAGAAGGAACAGGTTTTGTATATAAAAAGTACGATTCGGATGATATGCTTAAAGAAATAAAAAGAGCGATTAAGATTTTTGAAGATAAAAAAACCTGGCAAAAAATTATGCGTGCAGGTATGAAATCTGATTTTAGCTGGGATTCATCAGCAAAAAAATATATTGAACTTTACAAGACAATTTTATCATCAGATTAGTTGATGTTGAATAAGGCAGTTTTTTTAGACCGCGATGGTACATTAAATTACGATCCGGGTTACTTAGGAAATCCAAAAGATCTTAAGTTATTTTCTGATACCGGTGATGTGCTGGCTGCTCTTAAGAACACACATAATTTTAAATTGATAGTTATTTCAAATCAATCTGGTGTTGCCAGAGGTTTGATTACAGAAGACGATGTGGTTTCTGTAAACAAAGAATTAAACAGAAGACTTTTAGAATTTAATGTACAGATAGATGCCTTTTATTATTGCCCGTTTCACCCCAATTTTAATCGTGAAAAAGATTGTATTTGCAGAAAACCTTCACCAAAAATGATTTTAGATTCAGCAAAAGATTTTAACATCGATTTATCCAAATCTTATTTTATTGGAGATTCTGTTTCTGATATTAAAGCAGGGATATCTGCGGATTTAAAAACAATTTTAGTTAAAACCGGTTATGGGGTAGAAAGTATTTCTATCTTGCAAAATGAAAATTATTTCCCAAACTTTGTAGCCGAAAATTTAACTGAAGCGTGTAAGTTTATAATTAACGATTCCAGTGGAGTAATGATTAGTGATTAAAAATATTTCTCTTTTTTTCTTATCTGCAATCTCTATCTTTTTTATAGTTAGCTGCAATGATTCTCCAACAGATCTTGGAACAAAATTTCTTTCACAAGATGGTGTAGAAGTACTAAAATTAGATTCTTCAATAGATACGATAAATCAAACATCATACAGTTTTAAAAATGTTTTTCCGCTTGGTGCATCATCTCAATTGCTTTTAGGCAAAGCAGAAAACGTTACATCAAATGTACTTTTATTATTTGTTTTCGCTATTCCTGACTCTATAAAGGAAGAATTGGCTTTACGAAACTTAACTGTAATTGATTCTTATGTCGAAATGAATAAAAATTATTCCTTTGGTGATTCTAATGCAGTATTTGATTATTCAGTTTATAAGGTTAACGAACGATGGCTGTCCTCTACATTTACAGCTGATAGCTTTGCTTTTTTAGACTATGATAATTCAGTTGATTTAAGTTTTAACCGAACCACAGCAAATGATACTGTTTATTCATTTCATCTGGATACAACATTAACCTCATCCTGGCTGCAAAATTATGTTGATACTACTGTTGCTTCAAATTATGGTATTTTACTTTCCCCTACTGATAATACTCAAAAAGTTTTAGGATTTACAGCCTTTAATGTTAATGGTCAAAATGATCCTAGATTGAGAATTGTTGTTCAAAAACCGGGCTCATATATAGATACTTTAGTAGGATATATCGCTTCTGACATAAGTGTTGTATTAGGCGATATTCCAAATGTTGGAACCGAAAACATAGTAATTCAATCAAGTTTAACTTCAGAAGCAAAATTAATATTTGATTTTTCAGTTGTGCCAGAAGATGTTGTAATTAATTTAGCTACATTAACTCTGACTTTAGATACTTTAGCCACTAAAACCGGAAGCAGTTTTTCAAACAGACTAAGTGTATATCTTTTAGCTGATTCAGTCACTAATAAATTAAACCCGGATTTTGTTTATACTCTTGATAGAAGTGGTGCAACTTTTACCGGAGATATTACAAATATTCTTAGGGCGTGGAATAACAGAGTAGATAATCAGGGATTATTAATTAAATCAACTTTAGAATTTTGGGGATTAGAAACCTTCGTTCTCAAAGGAAGTAATGCATCTTTAATTGAACAAAGACCCAGACTAGAAATTGTTTATTCCCGAGGGAAAAACAACTAATGAAAAAACTAACAATCTCGGTTATTTTAGTTGCAGTTTGTGCCTCTCTAACTGTTGCACAGAGTAATTCAGTTTATACTCGAGCCGGAATTGGAGATCTTGAGTATGGGTATTCCGCAAAAATGATTGGTATAGGAAATATTGGGACTACTCAATTAGATCCGGATCATTTGCTTACAACTAATCCCGCAAGCTGGTCCGCACTATCCAGAACAAGAATTGAATTTGGTCTTGGATACAGAGGTACACTCATCTCTGATGACCAGCAATCAAATTATACAAGTGAAACGGAACTAAAGGGCGTTACTTTTGGAATTCCGATTAGCAGGGAATATGGTGTTGGAGCTGTAATTGGTTTAGTGCCTTATTCAAGGATTAGTTACAGTGCCCAACAATATTATCCAGCGGATGATATAATTCCTTCTTACAAGTTATTTTATGAAGGTAAAGGCGGATTATCAAAAATATTTTTGGGTTCCTCTTTCTTTTTGCCTCTTGGATTTTCGGCAGGAGTAACACTGGATTATTATTTTGGGAATCAAACTTATGCATCCACAATTAGTTTTGATGATCCCAGATATATAAGTACAAAGTATGAAGACATTCGTAGATCTACCGGATTTGGTACTACCTTAGGATTAATTTCCTCAAATTTAGCAAGAGAATTTAGGATAGGCGGGATTAGCGATCTTAGAGTTGGTTTTAGTTACAATTTTGTTGGCAATCTTGATACTGATTCTATTTTTACACAAACATCGCTCTCTCTTGTAGACACTGTTACAAATACAAAGGCAGATATGAAGATTCCTGCACGTATTACAGGCGGCATAAGTTTTGCCTTGGAAGAAGAGTACAATTTTTATTTAGATTTATTATTTCAGCCGATGAGTCAATACAGTTTTAATGGTCAATCTGATCAAAATTTGAAAGATGCAATTAGATATAATGCAAACTTTGAATACAAACCTAGAAGACAGGTTGGTATGACTACACTGGAACAAATAATCTGGAGATTTGGTTTAAGTTATGAACAAACGCAATATACTTATAATGGACAGGATATTAATCAGTTTTCAGTTTACGGCGGATTATCCTATCCTTTAGGAATAGATAATACAATAGATTTTGCAGTAGAATATTCAAACAAAGGAACAACTAATAATAATTTACTGCACGAAGATGCAATAAAAATTTATCTTGGTTTAAGTTTTGGTGAGCTCTGGTTTCTTAGGTACGACAAATAGATCACTAATATCATAAAGGTTAGAAAAGTGAAAACAGTATTACAAACAATCGCAATTACTCTTGTTATTTTTGCTTCAACAAACTTGGCACAGAATGCTGACTCAATGAAAGTATTGACTGACTATAGTTTGTTTTCTGAGTATCATAAAAATAAAGACTTTGCTAGCGCCTTACCATACGGATGGAGTGTTATTGAAGCCAATCCTATAAAATTCAGTAAATGGATTTACTATAAGATGGAAGAATGTCTATGGTCTATTCATGATTCTTCATCTTCATCACCTGAGATGGTAAAATCCGTTCAGGATACTATTTTGTATTTCTACGACGCGGCGATAAAATATCGACAGGAAGATAAAGGATATTTTCAAGCTCGTAAAGCTTATGTATCCGAAATTTGGTTATCACATCCTGCGGACGAAACTATAAAAGAATATGAGCAGGCAATTGCTTGGCAGCCGGAATTATCTTCGTTCTACTATAATAGATTAGGACAATTGTATATCAATAGTGACGATGGTTCTAATGGATTGAAAGAGAAGGCTATAGATCTATACACAGTTTTGGTGGAACGCGAACCAGATAATCCTGTTTGGGGAAATATCATTACTGAATTATTTGGTAACGTCGATGACAGATTGAAATTCCAGAAAGAAGCCTGGGAAAAAGATCCGCAAAACGAAAAGAAAGCAAAAGCTTACGCCTCAACTGCAATACAGGCAAGTGAGTGGGCTCAGGCAGTTGCACCATTAGAATTTTTAATAAGCAAAGAACCTGAAAATGTTGGTTACTTAACTCAAATAGGTAATGTTTATAACAAATTAGAAAATTCTACCAAATCAGAAGAAGTATTTTCTAAGTTAATTAGCTTAGAACCAGGTAACAAGGATCATTATTTCTATTTTGGTAAAGCCTTAATGGAAGCTGGAAAATATTCACAGGCAAGAACCCAATTCTTAAAAGCGAGTGATGTTGGAAACGGCTGGGCACTTCCAATATTCTATGAAGGATTTTTATATGAACAATCTGCTGCCGGCTGTACAGATTTTGATAGAAAAGTAGTTTACTTATTAGCACAAAATACTTATAGGAGAGCACTTAATATGGACCCTAACTTAGGTGAAGCAAGAGATAGAATAAATGCGTTATCCGGTTCCGTTCCAACTAAAGAGGATTATTTCTTTAGAAACATAAAATCCGGTACCGTTATTCCTATTACTTGTGTTGGCTGGATAGGCAAAAGTGTTACAGCTCCTTAACTCTAATTCATAATTTTTAATTTGGAAAGGTTTCTTGAGATTTCAGGAAACCTTTTCTAATTTTGACTCAATCATTCATCAAAATAAGCGGTAAATATGGAATCATATCTAAAACAAGACACAGAAATATTTAAAGTACTTCAATCTGAAATTGGAAGACAAGCCAACAAATTGGAATTAATTGCAAGTGAAAATTTTGTTAGTCCAGCAGTTTTAGAAGCTGCAGGATCAGTTTTAACGAATAAATATGCCGAAGGTTATCCAGGCAAAAGATATTACGGCGGATGTGAATTTGTTGATCAGGCTGAAAATATTGCACGTGACAGATTAAAAAAGTTATTTGGTGCTGAGTATGTAAACGTGCAGCCTCACAGCGGTTCGCAGGCAAATATGGCTGTGCTGATGACTTACTTAAAACCGGGTGATAAATTTCTTGGATTAAGTCTTGCACACGGTGGTCATTTAACTCACGGCTCACCTGTTAACTTTTCTGGAAAGTTATATGAAGCAATTGGATATGAATTGAATGAAGTAACAGGTTTACTTGATTATGATAAGATTTCAGATCTTGCAAAAAAAGAAAAACCCAAAATGATCATTACAGGGGCAAGCGCATATTCAAGAGATTGGGATTATAAAAAGTTCAGGGAAATTGCTGATTCAGTTGGTGCATTTTTAATGTGCGATATGGCTCATCCGGCTGGATTGATTGCAAAAGGCTTGCTGAATAATCCACTTGATTATTGCGATGTTGTAACTTCAACTACACATAAAACTTTACGAGGTCCACGCGGCGGAATAATTCTTATCGGTAAAGACAAAGAAAATGCCTGGGGATTAACAACTCCAAAAGGTGATAGAGTTAAGATGATGTCTGAGTTAATTGATAGCACGGTTATGCCCGGTATTCAAGGCGGACCTTTGATGCACATCATTATGGCTAAAGCAGTAGCATTTGGTGAAGCTTTGAATAATTCATTTAAAGATTATGTTCTGCAAATTAGAAAGAATGCCAAAGCTTTGTCTGCAAAATTAACCGAATATGATTTTAACATAGTTTCTGGTGGCACTGATAATCATTTGATGTTGATTGATCTCTCAAATAAAAATATAACCGGTAAGCAAGCAGAAATTGCATTGGAACATGCCGGCATAACAGTTAACAAGAATATGGTTCCTTTTGATAAACGAAGTCCTTTTGTAACAAGTGGAATCAGGGTTGGAACTCCAGCATTAACAACTCGCGGAATGAAAGAAAAAGAAATGGAAACAATTGCTTCAATTATTAATAAAGCCGTTTCTAATTTCGAAAACGAAAAGATATTAAATGAACTTCAACAAGAAGTAAAAAAGTTTACATCATCATTTCCACTTTTTGCAGAAATGAAGTAATGGAAAATTATTGTGTCTGAAGAAATATTAAATGCTGAATTGGATGAAGAGGGAATTGAACCCGAAAAGGAAATGACTTTTCTCGAACATCTTGAGGAATTGAGATGGAGAATCATTTACTCTTTAATCGGTATTGTTGTTGGAACGATTCTATCATGGATATTTATTGATTTTCTTGTCGAAGTAATTCTACTTAAACCTGCTAGGGATTCCGGTGCCGTGCTTCAAAACTTAAGACCATTCGGACAACTATTTCTCTATATGCAAATTGCAATTATGGTGGGAATGATAATCAGTATCCCAAATTTGTTTTATCAATTCTGGCAGTTCATTTCTCCGGCGTTAAGAAAAAAAGAAAAACGATATATATTTTGGATAGTCACATTCTCATCAATCTGTTTCCTAGGCGGAATTGCGTTTGCATATTTTGCAATGCTTCCATTAACGATGCAATTCGCAGCTCAATTTGGATCAGAATCTATTAAGAATGAGTTTGCTATTGATGAGTATATGTCAATCATTATAAGTGTAATGCTTGCCGCAGGATTTGTTTTTGAACTTCCGATGATTTCATTTTTCCTATCCAAGCTCGGCATTCTTAAACCAAGCTTTATGAAAAAATACAGAAGACATTCAATTGTAATCATAATGATACTTTCTGCATTTCTTACCCCTGGAGCTGATCCTGTTTCGCAGCTTGTACTGGCTGTTCCATTGGTAGTATTGTATGAGATAAGTATCTTTATTTCTAAAATTTCACAAAAGAAATCGTGAGTAAACTTTCGCTAAAAGAAATAAGTAATCCAATTAAATCTGAGCTTACTCACTTTGATGAGATTTTTAAAGAAGCTTTGCGTTCAAATGTTGGATTAGTTGATCTGGTTGCAAGATATATTATTAGACAAAAAGGCAAGAAGATTCGTCCTCTTTTAGTTTTGTTATCCGCAAAAATTTCTGGCGGAGTTACTGAACGAACTTATCGTGGTGCAACTTTGGTTGAACTTCTGCATACTGCAACTCTAATTCACGATGATGTTGTTGATGACGCAAATAAAAGAAGGGGAATGTGGTCTATCAATGCTTTATTTAAAAACAAAGTTGCTGTTTTGATGGGCGATTATTTACTTTCCCGCGGACTTATGATTTCTGTTGATGGAAAAGATTATGATTTTCTTGGTGTAACAACTAATGCCGTTAAAAGAATGTCTGAAGGTGAACTCCTTCAAATCCAGAAAACAAGAAAGTTAGATATTGATGAAGAAACCTATTTCAAAGTTATCTCGGACAAAACTGCTTCTCTTTTAGAAACCTGTTGTTCAATCGGCGCAATGAGTACAACAGACAAAAAAGAGTATATTGAAGCTATGCGAAATTTTGGTCACTCGCTTGGAATGTCTTTTCAGATTCGAGATGATATACTTGACTACGAAGGTAAATCAAATCTTATCGGAAAACCTGTGGGTGGTGATATTAAAGAAAAGAAAATTACTCTGCCTTTAATCTATTCTCTTAATAATGTTTCTAAGAACGAAGCTGCAAGAATCAGAAAAATTTTAAAGAATGGAAACGATAAAACAAAAGTAAAAGATATAATGCAGTTTGTTCATGAAAATAACGGAATAGATTACGCCCTTAAAGTTGCCAAAAAATATTCTGATGCTGCAAAAGAATCTTTAAACATTTTTTCTGATTCACAAATCAAACTTTCTATGCAAGCTTTAGTTGATTTTGTAACTGAACGAAAAAACTAGATAATATCCAGTAACGAAGTCGTTCCTTACTTTCCTAGACCATTTGCATTTCTTGCCAATCAATGAACTATTTTTCTTGCAACTATCAGTAATTATTAATTATTTTTATAATAGTTAAATCGGAGTATGGCTCAAATGAGAGTTCAAGTTCGGTTTTACACATTCCTCTTTATACTGCTTTTAGTTTTGTCTCATCAGACATTTATCAAAATTCATATCTTAGCATTAAAGGTTTACCATGCAAACCAGTACTAAAAAAGAAGTCTCCAACAGAGGAATGCAAGGTGTAATTGATTCGCTGATAGAGAATAAATTTGATATGAGTATTCTTCTTGATGGAATTCCGTATGATCTGGAATATCTTAAAAACAGGCACGAGCGGATTGAGTGGTGGGTATACTGTAAAATAATCTCCAACCTAAGGCCTTACTTTACACAAATAGATTTTGAAAATATGAACAGGCACATGATAAGTCGGGGTAATTATTTCGAGGGTGTACTCTTTGGATTTTTTCTATTTGGCTCAAACAAACTTGCAAGATTATTTCACAATCAAATCTGGAAACTTGGCGAGTTCACTTTCAGTAACATAAAACAGAAAACAGAGTTTCTCGATAAGAATAAGATCCGAATTTATGCTATTCTCGATGAAGGTTATGAGTTCCCGGTTGAATTTGCATACTTTACAAAAGGAGCCTGGGATGAATTTGCATCAATAGTTAACAGGAAAGGCTTTAAAGTAGAGTTCACTGTCAGTAAGCAGTTAATAACTTTTATTGTAACATGGGATAAGGAAGGATTCTTTTTCAGAATATCAAGGGTGTTCCAATGGTTCTTTAATATTAAAAAAGTACTTTTTGAAGTTACCGATACTCACAGCGAACTGCAGCTGCAATATAATCAGTTGCAGGAATCCAAATGGAAACTTGAAAAACAAACCACTCAGCTGAAAACTGCTTACGAGATTTCAACTTCGATCAAACAAAGTCTGGACATTAAAGATACCTTAGATGCTATTGCAAACACACTTGTAAAGGCAGCCGGATTTTCTGCTGTTTACATTGAGCTGGATAAAGACATAGATGAAAACGATATAAAAATAAAAATTCAAACGGGATTGGTAACCGAATTTATGACGCCAATCCACCGTGAAATAGTTGTGAATGAAAAGCACATTGGTGATATGGCTGCTTACCCTAGTTTACAAATGAGTCACAAAGATGTAGATGAACTTGTAGATTACCTTATGCCGGTAATTAATATTGCTATTTACGATGCACTTGTTCTTCGGGCAATAGTTGATTATAGGGATAACCTGGAACAGAAAGTCTATGAACGCACTAACGAATTACAGACAGCAAGAGATAGACTTGCACAAACAAACAACCTGTTAAAACAAGCCCAGATAATACAAAGTAACTTCTTCACAAACATATCTCACGAATTCCGAACTCCGCTTACACTGATACTTGGCCCTGTGAAGCAAATGATTGAACGAACAAAAGACCAAAATTTTAAAGATGATTTAATCAGGGTGCATAGGAATGCTTATCGTCTGCTTGAATTAGTCAATCAACTGCTTGATATATCTAAAATTGAATCTGGTAATATGAAACTCCAGTCAATTGAGCAGAATATTGTTCCTTTAATAAAAGCTTTGGTATTATCGTTTTCATCCTACGCAGAAAGAAAAAGGATCACTTTGCAATTCAGTTGCGAGATGGATGAAATACTTGTTTACCTGGATACGGACAAGTTTGAGAAGATAATCAACAACGTACTTTCTAATGCTTTTAAATTTACTCCCACCGACGGAAACATTGAAGTGACTGTGGCACCTAAACCCTCATCTTTTCCCCATTTGGGAAATGAGAAATTAAAAGGGGGCTCTGTTCAGATTAGAATCGCTGATACAGGAATAGGTATCCCAAAACAAAAACTCTCTAAAATATTTGATCGATTCTATCAGGTTGATAGCAGCCATACAAGAGAACAGGAAGGCACGGGTATCGGGCTTGCTTTAACAAAAGAACTAATTGATCTGCACAAAGGAAAGATTGAAGTTGAAAGTGAAGAAGGCAAAGGGACAACAGTTATCATAGAAATACCGCTGGGCAAAGATCATCTTAAACCTGACGAAATTATTGATGAGAGTGAAAGACAAAAACATGACGACGCCAAAATCATAGAACATATTTCTGAATTTGAAGAAAGTAAAACAGAAACTAAACTTGATCTTGAATCATTAAAAAAGGAATCGCTGCCCTTATTATTAATTATCGAGGATAACCCTGATGTTCGTAAGTATATAAAAGATAATCTTAATCCGGAATTTAGAATAATCGAAGCTAATGATGGTGAAGACGGATGGAATAAATCGCTTGAGCATACACCAGATTTAATTGTAAGCGATGTGATGATGCCGAAAATTGATGGCTTTAAACTTTGTGAAAAATTAAAAACTGATGAAAGAACAAGTCATATTCCCATCATTCTATTAACCGCAAAAGCTGCAAAGCAGGATAAGTTAGATGGGTATGAACTGGGAGCAGACGATTATATAATGAAACCTTTTGATACGGATGTATTAAAAGTAAGAATTAAAAATTTGATTCAGCAAAGAGAAAGAGTTCATCAGCACTTCAAACAGCACGGATTGATTGAACTAAATCTAGCAAAGATTACCCCAACAGATAGAAAATTTTTACAGACATTTTATGAGATAATAATAAAAAATATCTCAGATCCGGACTTTGGTATTGATCAGCTTGTTGAAAAAATAAACTTAAGCCGATCAGTTTTGCACAGAAAAATAATTTCATTAATCGGTGAAGCACCCGGAGAATTAATTAGAAGAACCAGAATTAACAAAGCGGCTGAACTGATTGAAAACAAGTTTGGTAATTTGTCAGAAATTGCTCTGGAAGTCGGGTTCAGTAATCCCGCTTATTTTTCAGAAGCTTTCAAAAAACAATTCGGTGTAACTCCCTCACAATATCAGCACAAATTTAGCAACTCTTAATAATTACCAAATAATATTTAAGCACTTTGACAGAAAAGTGTAAGTAATTGACAGAAAACTGGTAGATAACACGCTCCAAAAATCTTAACATATACTCATTCATTAAAAAAAATTTAAGCAACAAACAATCCGTCCAGGGCTACGGTTAACTTAAATAAGAATTATAATGGTAAATGATCTGGTTCCAACAGAATTTTATTTGGGGCAGAATTACCCAAATCCCTTCAAGGATAAGACGGTTATAAAATACTGTGTAGCTTATAAAACCAGAGTGCAGATAACAGTTTATGATGCTGAAGGTAAAGAAATAGAAAAACTTGTTGATGAAGAAATGGAACCCGGTACTCATCAAGCTGAATTCTCTATCTATCATTCCCGCAAAGGCGGGAATCTAAGGGACGGATACTGTTACTACAAAATGACAGCAGGAGATTATTTAAGCGAAAAAAAATGGTTATGTAAAAATGAATTACTCTAATACGGATTTAATAATAATTATTTAATCATCAAATTATTAGGAGGTTCTTATGCTTATTAATTTTTTCAAATTGTTTTTGCTCATAACTGTGTTGGTTGTGAGCGGTACAAATTCCTTTGCCCAATACGAATGGACAAAGTATTCGGCAAATCCACTTAACATACACGGTACATCCGGTTCGTGGGATGAAAGTATAGTTACGCCTTGCGTTATTTTCAATCCTGACTCGAACAGGTATGAAATGTGGTTTGGTACTTTTAACGGTACCTACCCCAATAACGGAATTGGCTTTGCCTGGTCCACTGATGGAATTACTTGGACTAAACATCCAACTGCCGTTATGACTCCAAGTGCAACTGGATGGGACTCACTATCTGTTGGTGAATGCAGTGTAATTAAAGAAGGCAATTTATATAAGATGTGGTACACGGGTCACCAAAATACCTCTCGTACTCCTTCATATATTGGCTATGCTACTTCTACTGATGGAGGAATTACCTGGGAAAAATATTCTAGTAATCCTGTTTTAAGTCCTGGCTCGGGCTGGGAGTCTGCACGAGTTGAGTTTCCATCGGTAATTAAAGTGACAGGCGGCTACTGGATGTTCTATACCGGAGAATTATCTCACGGAATAGCACGTACCGGAAGAGCATTTTCCACAGATGGAATTAATTGGCAGAAAGATACAGTGAATAATCCTGTTTTACTTCCCGGTGCTTCAGGTGAATGGGATCAAAACAACTATCTTGGAAATGTAATTGGGTTAAATAACACCTTGTACATTTACTACACCGCTGAAACAAATCCTGGCGTTGGTGGAACTGCAATCGGAGTTGCTGCATCAACTGATATGGGAATAACGTGGACGAAATATGCCGGCAATCCGATTATTCAAAGAGGAGCGACTGGTCAATGGGATAACGGATGGATAGAGACAGGCTGTGCAGTTTTTGCACAAAACCAGTTAAAACTTTTTTACGATGGCGGCGGTGCTGCAACCGGTTGGCTTGGAAGGATTGGACTTGCAATTTCAAATCCTCTTCCTGCAGGAACATACACAATTGGCACAGGCGGCAATTTCGCAACAATTCAGGAAGCATTTGATAAATTGGAAGCCGATGGTATAGCCGGACCCGTTACACTTGAACTGATTGATAATTTATACATAGCTCCAACCGGGCTATATGGTTATGTATTGAATGGTCCAATTTCCGGAGCTGGTTCTGCGAGCAGAGTAACACTCCGCCCAGCTGACAATATGGATGTAACAATACAAGGTGATGGCGAAGCAGTACTTGTGTTTAATGACGTAAGTTATCTCACAATTGATGGTATTAACTTACAAGGTGCGACTCGTCTTAAGGTTCACGCATTCTATAACAACCAAGGAACGCAATGGAACGATGCAATTGATTTTTATGGAAACAGTGATTATGTGCAAGTAAAAAATCTGACCGCATCTTCAGACGATATTAGCAGATACTCCGCAGGGATCTTCTTCAGTCAGAAAAATCAAAGTGCACCTGACAGCGGGCTGGTATCGGGAGTATTTGTTCCTGTTGCTAACGCAGGTATTTATCTTCTTGGAGATGGTACATATAACCCAACTGGCTTTGTAATAAGCAATAACCATATGGGTTCACCAAATGACAGTCTGAGCTCATGGGGGATTCAAAATCAAACAGCAGATGGAACTATAATTGAAAATAATCACATAGAAAATATGAGAAAGGGTAACTTCTTCTATGGCCTTTATTTCATTTATGGTATTCAATCATTCAATAGCGACAATGTTATTATAAGAAACAATGTTGTTCATAATATAGTAGCGACAAACGGACCAACCCGTCTCCAGGGTATTTTTGTATCAGGTGACGTTGGTGAGAGAGGTTCAAATAATTGGATTTATAATAATATGGTGTATGATATAAGAACTTCAGTTTCAAATGTTGAATGGCTGGCTGGTATTTTTGTCGGTGATCATAATAACCCTAAAATTGAATTTAATTCTGTTAACCTCACTGAAGGAAACGACAACTCACCAACTTCAGGTTCCGCAGCTGTTTGGATTCATCCAACTGTTACCTCTCCAACAATAAGAAACAATATTCTTGTTAATACAAGGGACGAATCGCCATATTGTGCTTCAACTATATATGCAGCGACTTCCACAAACTTAACATCAGATTACAATGATCTTTTCTATCAAACAAATCAGTACAACTGTCTGGTAAGAATCGGGAGTACAAAATATCACACACTTGCAGACTGGCAAGCAACAGGAAAAGATCAACACAGCTTAAATGAAATTGCTAACTTTATTTCACCAACAGATTTGCACATCAACAATAATTATAACACACTGCTTGACGGACGTGCGACTCCAATCGCCGGAATAACTTTAGACTTTGACGGTGAAACCCGAAACACAACTTCACCAGATATCGGTGCGGATGAATTTGACCTCAATCCAAATGCTAGCAACTGGCAGATGCAGAATTCAAATTTCCCATCGGATGTTATGATAATTAATTTTTCTGCTGTTGATAATCAAACCTGCTGGGCAATTGGACAAAAAATTCCACCAAACACAACTCCTTATTCTGGATTCATTAAAACAACAAATGGCGGAACGAGCTGGAGTCTCAATACTATTCAGGGTATTACTAACGGTTATCTTGACGAAATCTTTGCACTTGATGCAAATACTGCTTATGTAACTTGCTATAAATTAGTGGGAACAACAGGGACTGTAGGCATTTACAAAACAACCGATGGAGGAACAACCTGGAACAGGCAGAATGCTTACAACTCATCGCAGACAGGTCCGGCATACATTTATTTCTTTGATTCACAAAACGGTGTAGTCATTGGCGATTATCTTGAGACTTATACAACAACTAATGGCGGTGAAAACTGGAATGCTGTAACAATGCCAACTCCATTAACTGACGAATGGACCTATCTTGGTGAAAACAGATTCGAAGTAATTGGCAATACGGTTTGGTTTTGTACAAACAAAGGTCGTGTATTAAAAAGCACTGATAAAGGTTACACCTGGAATATAATTTTTACCGAATCGCAATACTATGATTGGATGCCTTCCATTGCATTTCAGAATGAAGACATTGGTATTTACTCACTGAAGGAAGCTGGTAATGCAACTAATCATATTTACAGGAAAACTATTGATGGCGGAGCGCACTGGAGTGTAATCACCAATTCTGTTCTTGACAATCTTGCACCATCGGGATTGCAGCACATTCCGGGATCAGTTTCAACATACGTTGTTACTGGTGGAAGACAATCATTAATGCGGGGCTTTGCCGTTAGTTATGATGCCGGTGAATCGTGGACTAAAATTGATACCTTGGGAAATGTTTATGTCAGCTTTGCTTCCGACGTTAAAGGATGGGGCTCACAGTTCGGATCAAATTTGCTTTACAGTTATGTTGGTCCAAGAATCACAACCGTTGAAGAAGAAATTATTGATTTAGTACCGACAGTATATTCTTTGTCGCAGAACTACCCGAATCCGTTTAATCCAAGTACAACATTCAGATACTCAATACCAACACAATCAAAAGTTGTAATAAAAGTATTTGACATACTCGGAAATGAAATTGCAACATTAATGGATGAAGAAAAATCTGTCGGCACTTACGAGTTAACGTGGTATGCAGTCAATCTACCAAGCGGAGTTTATTTCTATCAGTTAAAAGCTGGAGATTTTACATCGGTCAAGAAAATGATTTTGTTGAAGTGACCGAAGGTCATCCTGAAAGTATCTGCCGACAGGCAGGCTCGTTTCAGGATCTTAATTGAAGAATGTAGAACCCGAAATGAATTCGGGATGACAATAAAAAAGGGGCGGGATGGTGTCTCGCCTCTATTTTTGATTTATTAAATTTGGATCAGATAAAATTAAATACTCGGAGCTTACGCTATGAAAAAATATTTATTGACTATTATTTTTATTGTAATACACTCAGTAACATTTGCTCAATACTCGCCAACCTCGCCTTATCTTGAAAATCCTGATTTAGCAATTGGATATACAGACAGTTGTGCAAATTTCTGGCTTCAGACCTGGGATGCCTCAAAGGGCGGATTTTTTACGAACGTCGATAAATTTGGAAATGTTATTACCGGCTGGGGAACTAATAAAAATATGTTGACCCAGTCAAGAAACGCTTATGGTATGTCGCGTGCTTATATGTTAACAGGCGATACAACTTACCTTGGTTTTGCTAAACGTACGTTGAACTGGATGTACGAGCATGCCTGGGATACAACTTACGATGGCTGGTTTCAAGAACTGGATATCAACGGTAATCCTACCAATCAGTTTGAAGATAAAACTGCTTTCTACCAGCATTATGCGCTTCTTGGAATTGCGGCTTATTATGAAGCAACTGGCGATACAACCGCATGGAATTGGCTGATGCGTGGTTATGGGCATCTGGAAAATTATTTTTGGGATGATCGTTCTGCTTTCTCCGGATATTATGATATAACAAATTATAATCATACCAGTGCATGGAATAAAAGTTTTAATGCAACGGTTGATGCAATAACTACACATCTGTTATATCTCTACTTAATGACTGAAGAAGAAATTTACAAAGACAGATTACTGGAGATAGCTGATGAAATAAAATTACGCTTTGCTGCAAGTATGCCTCAGCAGGTAATCGGATTCGTTGAAGAGTTTGATTCTGACTGGAATTGGATCAACTATCAGACTATGACAATTATGGGTCACGTGCTAAAAGCAGGTTGGTGTCTCGCAAGAGTCAATCAATTATTCCCTGATACAAGTTATATGAGTGCTGCCGGATATCTTATAGACGATGTTTGGCAGAATGGATATGACCACGATTATGGTGGACCTTACAAAGATTATGATCGGATAACAGGTGAGATGCTTTTATGGGGATTACCAGATTCTGCAAAAGCATGGTGGCAAATGGAACAGGCAATTGTTGCCGGGCTTCAGATGTATTCTCTTACAAAAGAAGACTGGTACCTGCAAATGGCTGATGAAACTATCAATTTTTATATGCAGTACTTTGTTGATCGCGAATATGGTGAAGTATATGCCGACAGAACACGTTACGGCGGTTTTGCATGGAATGAAGCTAAAGGAAGTTCCAGCAAGTCAGGTTATCATTCCATAGAAACAGGATACTACATTTATTTATACGGAAACCTCCTTTACAAAAACCAACCTGCTGTTCTTAATTATAATTTTGAACCAATTCAATTAGACAGGGAAATATTATTAACACCTATTGCAATTAATGACAGCAGTTTAACTATTTCTGAAGTTTTACTCGATGGACAGACTTACGCTAATTACAATCCAACATCACGTATTCTAAATCTACCGGCTGGAATAGGAGGACATTTTAAAGTAACGTTTGAACCTGTAATTACTAATATAACACCAGAACCAATAATTTTAGCTGATAAATATGAGCTATCACAAAACTATCCAAATCCATTTAATCCAAGGACAAAGATTAAATACACAATCATTAATGTCCCCCTGAGCTTGTCATCCAAAGCGGAGTCGAGAAACGAAGGGTCTCGCGTACAACTTATAGTTTATGATGTTTTGGGTAATGAAATTGCAACTCTTGTTGATGAATATAAACCGGCAGGAAGTTATGAGGTAGTGTTTAATGCACCTTCACTCACAAGCGGAGTGTATTTCTATCAGTTAAAGACTGGAGAATTTATCTCAGTTAAGAAAATGATTTTACTCAAATAAAAATAACCTCACCCTTCATTTCCCTCTCCTTTGTAAGGAGAGGGGTAGGGGTGAGGTAGAGTATTAATAACATAGTAATGAAGCGGTTCTTGTTCGTGATTTCCAAGAAAATATAAACTACCCTTTCTTCATCCCTTCCTTATAATCAAACCCTTTTAAAGGCTCTCGCAAAGTTAGCACAGGGCAGGGTGCTTTTCTTACGACTTTTTCTGCAGTGCTGCCGAATAATATATGTTCAACTCCGCTGCGTCCGTGAGTTGCAATAATTATCAAATCAACGTTTTCTTCTCTTGCTGTTTCTATTATTTCAACAAATGGTTTACCGGTTTTGATTACGGTTTTTACATTTGCAGTTCCTACTATCTCACTCTTTGCAAGATTCTGGAGTTCTTCTTTAGCTCTGTCATCCCACTCAGTATTTATGGAAGGCATTGCAATTTGCCCCATGCTGAAATCAGGCGGATAAATAACCGGTTCAACAACATATATCAAAATGATTTCTGCATTAAAAGATTTTGCAAAATTAACAGCATACTTTAATGCGCTTTTTGAGTAATCAGAAAAATCGATAGGCACAAGAACTTTGTTAATCGTTGTTTCCATCCTGTTTACCTTTCTCTTCTGGTACATTATGTTGAAGATCAAAATAATCTTCATTTAATTTTCTTAATCGTAAAGCTATCATACTAGAAATTCCGGTTAATATCTTAATTCCTTTTCTCGGATATTTTTCTATAAACTCATCAAGATCGGGTTTAAAAATTACGGCAACTTTGCATGAAGATTTAGCAATTGCAGAAGCTGATCTTTTTTCTCCGTCTACTAAAGCTAACTCACCAAAAAAATCACCTTTAGAAAAAGTAGCTAATACTTTTTTTACTTTATGATCGTTCACTCTCTCAATTTCAACTTCACCTTCCCGGATTATATACAATCCAATTCCCGGATCACCCTGATGAAAAATAAATTCTCCAGTAACAAAAGTTCTGTTATGTATAATTTTTATAAGTGATATTAGATCGCTTTTTGTTAAATCATTAAAAAGAGGGATAGTCTTTAATGAATTCTTCAAATCAGTTTCTTCGGTTGGCGAGTTAAAAAAATTAACCCAAAAACTGCTGTGTATTACTTTTTCTTTTTCCATTATTTCCTCTAATTAAATAAACCTGATTCAGCAACACGCCAAAGTTTTTGGCAGGGGAATCTATTTTCATAAAATGCTCTGCCGATGATTACAGAATCAACACCAACTGGAATTAAATTTTGCAAATCTAAAAGTTCATCTTTATTTCTTAAACCGCCGGAGTGTGTAACTTTTATTTTGCTGTGTTCAGCAATCTCTTTTGAAAGAGCTATGTTTGGACCTTGCATAACGCCGTTACGACTAACGTCAGTTACAATAACTCTATCGATACCAATATCAGCCATTTCATTAACATAGTAATTATAATTCAAATCAGATTTTCTTTTTCTGCCGCGTGTTACAAGTTTACCATCAAGAATATCTATTGATAAGACGATTTTTGTCGGACCAAATTTTTCAAAAAGTTTAATAAATTCGGCACGGTTTTCTAGCGCCATTGTGTTGATAGCAATTCTATAGACTCCCAGATCAAAAATTGCTTCAGCATCTTCAACACTGCGTATCCCTCCGGCATATTCTATTGGGATGACTACCGAGCTGCAGAGTTCTCTTATTATATTGTGATTTTCTTTTGTATGATCAAATGCGCCGTTAAAATCTACAACGTGCAGCATCTTAGCATTTTCCGCTCGCCAAATCATTGCCATTTCAACAGGATCATCGCCATATTCTTTACAATCGAGTTCAGGAATTCCCTGAACAACTCTTACAGTTTTGCGGTTGTGAATATCAATAGATGGAATTACTAATAGATGTTTTTTTATCGGATTCATTGCATTAAAAAAATAATGATGTTTGTTCCTGTTAAAAAATAACTAAATGAACTGAGAAAGTAAAAGAGGAATAATTTTAAACTTTTAATTTGACTTTAATCCCTAAATTTAGTTCGTTTGGAATGAAATATATTTTTCATTTTATAGTATCTCTAATGACACGAATTATTTTAAGCATTTTAGCAGTTGGTCTTCTTCTATTAAGCTGTGATGATTCTGAAGATCATCAATTTATAACAGTTCCAATAGATGATGATTACAGTTCGATAGTTGATCCTAAAGAACGATGGGAAGCTTACAATCTTTCCAATTATTTTCTTGAACAATCTTGGGCATGTGAATGTCTACCACCTTTTGGATGTTCAACTTTTATTGTTAATAGTGTTATGGCTGAGATTAAATATGAGTTAGATGCAAATGGATATTATGGCAGAACAACGGAAGAAATCTATATCCAAACAAAAAACGCTGCTATGACGGTGGATGATGCCTTTGCCTTGATTGATAGTTTTAAAAATAGTGCTGACTTTACGATTATTGAATATGATCAACGTTTTGGTTATCCAACTCGTATTTATTTTGATATAGATTCTTTAATGGCTGATGAGGAAATAAGCAGGCGGTTTTCAGGTCTTCAAAGAATTGTAAATAAGTAAGTGACAGTCAACAAGCATTTATTCACAGAATAGGATGAAATAATTTTTGGGATTAGTTTCTTAAAACTTTAGGTTACAACTGGTGTGTAACTAATAGCACTCTACAATAAAATAAAAAAGTACATTAGGCAAGTTCAGGATGAAGTAAACTATTCATCCACTTTCCACTTACCGTTATCTTTAATTGCGTATCTGCCGATAATCATTTTTTGTATTTCGTTAGTGCCTTCAAATATTTTTAATATTCGCGCATCACGATAATATCTTTCTATAGGCAGTTCACGACTAAATCCCATTCCGCCGTGAATTTGTACAGCTTTATCTGCAATCTCAGCCATCGATTCCGAGCAGAACAATTTAACAATAGCAGCTTCATTAGAAATATCTTTTTTAAGATCGTAATTATTTGCAGTGCGGTAAACAATGCTTTCCATCGGGTAAATTTTTGATGAAATTTCTGCTAGCATAAACTGCACTGCCTGAAATTTTGAAATAGTTGATCCAAATTGTTTACGCTGCTTTGCAAAGACTGTAGAAAGTTCAAGCAATTCTTTTGAGGCACCAAGACATCCTGCACCAAGTCCGATTCTTCCAGCATCAAGAGTTTTCATAGCAATTAAAAATCCTTTGCCATCCTGCCCGAGTAAGTTTTCTTTTGGTACCTCCACGTTTTCAAAGGTTACTGTGTTTGTAACGCTGCCTCTAATACCAAGTTTCTTTTCTTTTGCCCCAATTATAATTCCGGGTGAATCAGAATCAACAACAAATGCACTTATTCCTTTATCTGTTCTTGCAAAAACAGAAAACACATTTGCAATACCGGCGTTTGTAATCCATACTTTATTTCCATTCAAAATCCATTTGTCTCCAACAAGTTCTGCTTTGGTGGATAAATTAAAAGTATCTGAACCAGCGCCTGGTTCTGTCAGTGTAAAAGCGGCAATTTTTTCACCAGAGCAGAGTGGTGGAAGATATTTCTTTTTTATTTCATCAGATCCACCAAGATAAATGGCGTTGGTTCCGATTGATTGATGTGCGCCAATAAATACTGCGGTTGAGTTGCAGGCACGGGTCATCTCTTCCTGCATTATGCAATATCCAAATTCACCAAATCCACCACCACCGTATTCTTCAGGAAATGAAAGACCTAAAAATCCTATCTCGCCAATTTTTTTTATCAGATCAGCTGGAATTGCTTCATCCTCATCAATTTTTTGAGCTATCGGCCTAATCTCGCCATCAACAAATTCTTTAACCAATCCACGCAGCATTTTCTGTTCATCTGTAAAATTGAAGTCCATTTAGTCCTCTAAAGTTGAAATTTAGAACAATTTTTTATTGCTAATCGTGAAAATACGTTAAAAATCAAGCAATATTAAGTCTATAATTATATTTATTCAAAATCTTTAAAAATATTGACTTTTCTTACTTAATTGTTCATATTTCAAATCGATGAACAAAGAATTTAGGCTAAAAACGAAAGAAGGGGATTTTCTTAATATCAGTTCATTTGGTTTTGAAAATATAAAATCATCGCCTTGTTTAATTTTTGTTCACGGTTTCAAAGGTTTTAAGGATTGGGGGTTCTTTCCATATAGTGCAAGGTACTTTGCAGATAAAGGTTTTTTTGTTCTTTCTTTTAATTTTTCGCATAATGGAGTTGATGATGAAGGATTTAATTTTAACTGTTTAGATAAATTTGCGGAAAACACAGTTACACTCGAAGTCTCAGAACTTGTTCAAGTTATCAATGCTTATAAAAATGGATTTTTTAATAATTATGCTAATGGTAAGATTGGATTAGTAGGTCACAGTCGTGGTGGTGGAGTTGTGCTTTTAAGTAGTTTAATTGAAAAGATTGATACTTACGTTGTTTGGGCTGCGGTTTCAAGATTTGATAGATATACTGAACGACAAAAAGCTGAATGGCGAAAACAAGGATTTGTTGAGGTTTTAAACTCAAGAACAAATCAAATGATGCGAATGAATGTTTCCTCGCTGGAGGATGTAGAGGCAAACAAGGATGGTTCATTATCTATTGAAAAAGCGGTTAAGGATTTAAATATGCCTTTATTGATTCTTCACGGAACAGAAGATTTAACAGTTCCAATCGCAGAAGGTGAACAGATTTATAATTGGAGTGATAAATCAATAACCGAATTTAATAAACTCGCAACTTGTGGTCACACGTTTGATATTGTTCATCCGTTTGAGGGAAGTAATAAAAAGTTTGATTTGGTTCTTTCAAAAACGGAAGAGTTTTTGAGAAAAGTATTTTTGAAATCATAAAGAATTAATTGCCACGACCTTTAGGTCGTGGATGAAGGAATTATACTATACTTGGCTTTAGCCAAAAGAAAAGATGCCCTTTACTAAAATTTGGATACATGTAATCTGGTCTACAAAGAGCAGAGATAAGATTATATCGAAAGAATTAAGACCATTACTTCTTGAACATATTGTTGAAAACGCAAAACAAAAAGAGATATTTATTAAAGTCATAAATTGTGTTAGTGATCATATCCATCTATTGATTTCACTTGGACGAGAGCAATCTATTAGTAAAGTTGTAATGTTGATAAAAGGCGAATCTTCGAATTGGATAAATAAAATAAAATTGCTTAAGGGTAAATTTGAATGCCAAGATGAATATATCGCTATTTCTGTAAGTGAATCATTGGTTGAAAAGGTAGTCGATTATATTAACAATCAGGATGAGCATCACGAAGTCAAGAGTTTTGAAGAAGAATACGATTTGTTTTTAAAGAAGAACAATTTTGGCTAAAGCCAAGTTCTATTTTTAATCTCTCCACGACCTAAAGGTCGTGGCAATTTTAAATTTAATGGTTTTATGGAATTAAAGAACATCATTTTTATCATAGTTTTTTTAGCGGTTTTTGGATTTTTTGCATTCAGTGTAAATAATCTTATTAAATATCTTAGAGTTGCTAAAAAAAAGGATGATAGATTTGATAATATTCCAAAAAGATTAAAACGGGTTTGGACTATAGCATTTGCACAAACGAAACTTTTACGTGATCCTGTTGCTGGTGTTCTGCATCTTTTAATTTTTTGGGGATTTGTTCTTTTTATTTTTGCGGTAATTGAAACTATATTTCAAGGATTTTATTCGGGTTTTTCACTCTCGTTTCTTGGTCCGTTTTACACTCTTATAACTTTAGTTCAGGATTTATTTGGATTGCTTGTTATAATTTCAATTATCTTTTCTCTTTACAGAAGATTTGTTCTTAAAATACCAAGATTGGTTGTTGATAAACACGGTATGCTGGATGCAGCTTTTATTCTTTTAGTGATTATGTTTATTGTGATTTCGATGTATGGACAGAATGCTGCCGGATTTGCTAATAATGGAATGTCTTATCACGAATCAGAATTAAGACCTGTTTCTGCGATTATAAGTGGAGTTTTATTTTCTGGACAAACATCAACAACAGTTTTTCTTTATGAGTTTTTTTGGTGGATGCATATTTTATTGATTTTTGGTTTCTTAAATTATTTACCTTATTCAAAGCATCTACATGTTTTAAGTTCTATTCCGAATGTGTTCTTTGCAAATTTGGATCCTGTTAGAAATACTATTAAGAAGTTAAATCTGGATGATGAAAATGCTGATACATTTGGTGTCGCAGATATTGATCAATTTAGCTGGAAGCAGATTTTAGACGGTTATTCCTGCACAGAATGCGGAAGGTGTACATCTGTTTGTCCTGCAAACACAGTTGGAAAATCATTATCACCAAGAGACATAATTGTTGATATCAGGAAGCGTACTCTTGATAAAGCCCCCTTAATAGTTGAAGGGAAAACTGAGGGTGAACTTTTTGAAAAAACACTTGTTCACAATTACATAACTGATAATGTACTTTGGCAATGTACAACTTGTATGGCTTGTGTTCAGGAATGCCCGGTAATGATTGAGCACGTTGATTCAATTGTTGATATGAGAAGAAATCTTGTTTTAACAGAATCTGAATTTCCTGCTGGACTAAATCCAGTATTTAAAAGTTTAGAAACTAATTTTTCCCCCTGGGCTTTTAATCCTGCAGATAGAGCAGAATGGGCTGAAGGAATGAACATTAAAACAATGGCAGAAGATAAAAATGGTGAAGTTTTATTCTGGGTTGGTTGTGCAGGATCATTTGATGATAGATACAAAAAGGTTTCTAAAGCATTTGCGACAATAATGCAAAAAGCTGGCATTGATTTCAGGATTCTTGGTACCGAAGAAAAATGTAATGGCGATACAGCAAGAAGACTTGGCAATGAATATCTTGCCCAGATGATGATGCAGGAAAATGTTGAAACTTTAAATAATTATGGTGTTAAAAAAATTGTAACTGCGTGTCCGCATTGTTTTCATTCTTTAAAGAATGAGTATCCACAGTTTGGCGGCAACTTTGAAGTTAAACATCATACTCAGTTTATTGAAGAGTTATTGGCTAGTGGAAAAATCCAGATGAAGAAAGATAGTGAAAAACATAAAGTTACTTATCACGATTCCTGTTATCTTGGAAGGTACAATGAAGTTTATGATTCTCCACGAAAATCATTAAACAAAGTTGCCGGATTAGATTTAGTAGAAATGAATAGAAATAAAAGCAAAGGATTTTGCTGTGGTGCTGGCGGTGGAAGAATGTTCTTAGAAGATGAAGAAGGCGGAAGGATAAACGAAGAGCGTACCAAAGAAGCTCTAAGTACAAATGCCGATACAATCGCTTCAGCTTGTCCGTTCTGTATGACAATGATGACAGACGGAGTAAAACATTACGAGAAAACAGAAGAAGTCGCTGTAAAAGATATTTCAGAAATAATACTGGAAAACATTAATTAATTCATTCACAAACACTTAGGAGGTTCTCATGGAAAAATTCAATCAGCTCGTACAATTCGTTCAAAGTTTGGAAGGTGATTTCCAAAAATTTTATGTGAAAGAGCAAGCTGCTGCAGGTACACGTGTGCGCAAAGGCTTAAGCGATCTCAGAAAATTATGTCAGGAAATCAGAAATGACGTTCAAGACGTTAAAGCTGCAAGAAAAGCTCCAAAAGCATAAGAGCATTTTTTAGCAATAACTTATTAAGGCTGTCTCAGTTTTGTCATTCCGAACTTGATTTGGAATCTCGCTTAAAATATTTTTAATGAGAACCTGAAACTAGTTCAGGTTGACAATTCCATTTAAGAGACAGCCTTATTTTGTATTATATGAAAATTGTAATAATCACAATATCGATTTTATCATTCTTTGTGTTCAATTCTCCATCTACTTTTAGATCTGAGAATAGTAAGAGAACTATCGAAACTGATAGTTCTGTTACCATCAGCATTTCTGTTGTCGGTGATTTGATGTGTCATGCACCTCAATTTGAATATGCAAGAGTTGAAAAAGATAGTTTTGATTTTAGTCCAGTTTATAGAAATGTTAAAAAGTATCTTGAAGAAGCTGATTTTACTTTTGGGAATCTTGAGACAGTAACAGCAGGAAAAGAAAATGGAGGCTATACCGGTTATCCGTTTTTTAATTCTCCTGCCTCTTATTTATCTGCATTAAAAGATGCTGGGTTTGATTTACTTGTAACGGCAAACAATCATTCATTAGACAGAAGTGAAAAGGGAATTATCAGAACAATTAATGAAATCAATTCCAGAAATCTTAAATATGTAGGAACTTATATATCACAAAGGGACAGAGATTCAATCCGTATTTTTGATGTTAAAGGAATAAAGATTGCGGTATTAGCCTACTCTTATGGAACAAATGGAAATCCCATTCCAAAAGGAAAAAATTATTTAATCAACTTAATTGATTACGATTTGATCGAAAGAGATATCCAAACAGCAAAAGCAAACGGAACAGACTTAGCACTCGTACATTTTCATTTTGGTGAAGAGTATAAACGCGAACCGGTTCAATTTCAAAAAGATGTTGTAAACAAAACGATTGAACTGGGTGCTGATATAATTATTGGCGGCCATCCTCACGTTCTGCAGCCGGTTAATTTTTACAAAACTAGTAATGCAAAACTTGATTCAGTATTTGTTGCATACTCAATGGGAAATTTCTTTTCAAACCAGAGAGATAGATATAAAGATGCGGGTATGATTCTTACAATTAATATCAAAAAAGATTTCAAAAAAAATACAACTGAAATTAGTGAAGTTAATTATTTACCAACCTGGGTCTTTAAAGGAAATACATCGAACGGAAAAGAGTATGTCATAATTCCATCAACAAATATTTCTGACAGAACAATTAGTTTATCAAAATCAGAGTATGAGAAAATGAATCAGGCTTTTGATGATACACGATTTATAATTAATAAGTACACAAGTGATCCAAAATTAAGAGAGATAAGAGATTAGATTTGAAAAATAGATCAGCGTTGGTGTTAATTTTCTTAACGGTGTTTATAGATTTACTCGGTTTTGGAATTCTCATACCTATACTTCCATCCTTTTCTGTAAAAGAACTTCATATAGATGAAGCAGCAATTGGAATTGCAATTGCTCTTTACTCATTCGTACAATTTTTGTTTAATCCAGTTCTCGGAAAATTTTCTGACAAGTATGGAAGAAAACCTGTTATTGTTGTATGCTTGTTTCTTAATGCAATGGGCTACATAGTATTTTCTTTCACGCATTCATACATTTTACTTTTAGTATCAAGAGTGATTGCCGGAATTGGTGGAAGCAGTATTGGTGTTGCTCAAGCATACATAGCCGATATAACGACTCGTGAAAACCGTTCCAAGGGAATGGGTTTAATTGGTGCCGCATTTGGATTAGGATTTGTTTTTGGTCCTCTCATAGGCGGATTGTTATCCGAGTTTGGATATGCAGTTACAGGTTATGTGGCAGCCGGCTTTTCTTCAATAGCTTTTGTGCTTACAATATTATATTTACCTGAATCGCTAAAGAAAAATCAAGATGCGGAACAATCACCAAATAAAGTAAAAAGGAAACTATTTGATTTTGTTGCAATGAAAAAGGTTCTTCAAAAACCAGATTTAGCAGTTCTTGTTTTACTTTTTTTCATACTGACATTTTCATTTGCAAACATCTACGGTACTTTTGCATTGTTGGGATTAAAAGTTTATGGATTTACAGATATGCAGAATGGATACATGTTCGGCATTGTAGGATTAACTTCTGCAATAGTTCAAGGTGGATTGATTGGAAGAATTAACAAGGTGATGTCTAAAAAAACGATATTAATGGTTGGCTCGCTTTTGATAATGACTGCACTTGCATTGATTCCGTATGCAGGAACATTTTTAGGATTAGCAATTGTCTCAATTGTTTTATCTTACGGAACCGGAACTTTTCAACCAACAGTTTTAAGTTTAATTTCAGAAGTTACTTCGGAAACAGAGCAGGGAATTACATTGGGAATGAATCAATCTCTTTCATCATTTGGAAGAGTATTAGGACCGCTTTGGGGCGGATTTGCGTTTGAATATTTGGGATATCCGTTCCCGTTTATAACTGGAGCAATTTTTACAGCCATAATATTTTTATTAACGGTTTTTTATTTGCCAAAAAAGATTAAGTTAGATTAGAAAATTTTTAAGAGAGTATGTTTAAAGTAGGGAAAATTGAAATAGATAAAGCGATATTGCTAGCACCAATGGAAGATGTTACTGACATTTCTTTTCGTTTGGTTTGTAGAGAGCTTGGCGCTGATGTTGTTTACACAGAATTTGTTAATTCAGAAGGATTAGTTCGTTCAAATGCTAAGACACACAATAAACTAAAAATTATTGAAGAAGAAAGACCAGTTGGTATCCAAATTTACGGCAGCAGTATCGAATCAATGGTTGGCGCTGCAAGAATAGCTGAAGCTGAAAATCCGGATATGATCGATATTAATGCAGGTTGCTGGGTTAAAAATGTCGTTGGTTGTGGCGCTGGTTCAGCTTTACTTAAAGACATTCCTTATTTAGTTCAACTTGTAAAAGCTGTTGTTGATGCAGTTGAACTTCCTGTAACTGTAAAAACAAGAATTGGATGGGATAATAATTCAATTCAAATTGTAGAAGTTGCAAAGCGGCTTGAAGATGTTGGAGTAAAGGCGTTAACAGTTCATTGCAGAACTCGTGTAATGGGACATAAAGGTGATGCTGATTGGAGCTGGATTCCAAAAGTTAAAGAAGCTGTCTCAATGCCTATTACATTAAATGGAAATGTTCTTGATGCAAGCGATGTTAAACAGGCTTTTATCGAAACCAATGCAGATGCTGTTATGATTGCACGCGGTGCGATTGGAAATCCATGGATATTTCTTGAAGCCAAAGAAATTTTAGAAAAAGGTTATATCCATACCAAGATTGATGATGAAATGAAAATCAGTACTTGTCTCCGTCACTTGGATTTAGCAATTCGTGTTAAAGGTGAACGAAGAGCAGTAATTGAGCATAGAAAATTTTATTCCGGTTATCTAAAAGGGATGCATCATGCATCTAAAATTAGAAATGAATTGATGCAGTTTCTGGATTACATCCCTGTTAAAGAAACTTTATTAAGATATTTGGATGAATTAAAAAAGACAGAATTATCTTATTGATTTATTAATATAATAATCATTCGGTATTGAATTTATTCTCTTCACATAAACTCGCAAGAATTATCTCAACAGTATTTGTTCCACCATCATTTACTATAATTATATTTACAATATTTGCTTTTAATTTAGAATCTGAACCGACTAAACAAGTTATATCAATTGTGAATGCCCTGGTTTTTGGCTTCAGTGCACCGATCACACTTTTTTTAATTCTCAGAAAAAAAGGCAAGCTTGCTGATCAGGATGCTTCAATAAAAGAAGAACGCACATTTCCGTTTATTATTTCTATTGGATTCTATCTTCTTGGTTTAGTATTAATGATAAAATATGATTTGAACATTGTTTCAATAGCATTTTGGTTTTGCTATATTTCAAACACAGTAATTACAATTTTCATTAATAAATTCTGGAAAATAAGTGCACACGCAATGGGGGCTGCCGGACCTTTTGCTGCAGTTGTTTTTGCATTTGGCTGGATTGGCTTAATAATGTTACCAATTGTTCTTCTTGTTGGATGGTCAAGGATAAAGCTAAAATGCCATAGTTTATCACAAGTTGTAATTGGCGTTGTCTTGGCTTTTGTATCAGTTTATTTGCAGATTATTTTTATTGTAAAATATTTTAGTAAATAATTTGAAATTTTGTTTAATAATTGCCACGACCTTTAGGTCGTGGGACTAAAAAGGAGAAAAAATAGGCTTCAGCCAAAATGAAATTTACTTTTCGGCTAAAGCCAGTAATATCTGTATCTTAATCCACGACCTAAAGGTCGTGGCTATAAAAATAAATTATCCTAAATCATTTTAATGATCAATTCAGAAATCATAAATAACACAGCAATCATCACTCTTAATCGTCCTGAAAAGAGAAATGCACTTCATCCATTTATGGTTGAACAAATCAAAACAAAGTTAAAAGAGTTTGCTGAAAATGATACTGTTAAATCCTTAATAATTACTAGTGAAGGAAGTACATTTTGTGCAGGTGCTGATCTTGAATACTTACAAATCATATCAAGTAATTCATCTGTAGAAAATTATAAAGATTCCAAATCATTAGCAGAAATGTTTTTGATGATCTATGAGTTTCCGGGACCAACAATAGCTGCTGTAAACGGTAACGCAATTGCCGGTGGTTGTGGTTTAGCCTCTGTATGTGATTTTATAGTTGCTAATCCCGAAAAAAGTAAGTTTGGTTACAGTGAAGTAAAAATTGGTTTTATTCCAGCCATCGTTTCTATCTTTTTAATAAAAAAAGTTGGAGAGGGTTTTGCTAAACAATTGTTATTAGAAGGTGAAAACATTAATGGCAATCGAGCTTATGAAATTGGATTTGTAAATTATCTTGCTGAAGATGTATTGGATGAATCATTAAAACTTGCAGATAAACTAAACCGCAATTCGGTTGAAAGTATTAGATTAATTAAAAAAACGATTACCTCGATTTCAAATCTTTCAGTAAATGATGCGGTAGACCATTGTATTGGGTTAAACACAATTAGCAGATCAACATCAGATTTCAAAAAGGGAATAGACTCATTTCTTAATAAGGGGAAATAAATGGATTTAAAAACACAAATCAGAAATATAAAAGACTTTCCTAAGCCTGGTATAATGTTTAGAGATATTACTACTCTTCTTAAAAATCCTGAAGCGTTTAATTTTACTTTAGAACAATTACTTACTTTCGCAAAAGATAAAAAAATCAATAAAGTAGTAGGTATAGAATCACGTGGATTTATTTTTGGCGCTGTGTTAGCAAACAAACTTAACTGCGGATTTATCCCTGTTCGCAAGCCTGGAAAACTTCCTGCAGAAAAAGTATCAATTTCATATTCTCTTGAATATGGAGAAGATAAACTTGAAATGCACAAAGATGCAATTCAACCAGGAGATAAAGTATTAATCCACGATGATCTGCTTGCAACCGGTGGAACGATGAATGCGGTTTGCCAGTTGATTGAAAAACTTGGTGGTGAAATTGTTCAGGTTTCGTTTATTGTTGAGCTATCATTCTTAAACGGACGTGATAAGTTAAAACCTTATGATGTTCGCTCAATTGTTGATTATGAAAATGAAGAATAGTACTTCATTCCTTTATCAACATATTTGCAATATTATTTAACGATCCAATCTTTAGGTGCAATTACAACTACAAATTCACCCTTAGATATTTTTTCTGAAAAAGATTCCGAAAGATCTTTCGGAAAACCGCGCCACGTTTCTTCAAACTTTTTGGTGATCTCCCGACAAACCACAACAAATCTTTCTGGCAGATACTCACTTAATTCATTTAATAACTTTTCAATTCTGTACATCGATTCATAAAGTACAATTGTTCTTGGTTCGATTGCCAACTCCTTTAATTTTGATTGTCTCCCTTTTTTCTGAGGAAGAAAACCCTCAAACACAAAAGCATCAGTAGGCAAGCCGCTCATACTTAAAGCTGCAATCAATGCTGAAACGCCTGGGATTGGTATTATTTCTACTCCTTTATCGATACAAGCAGATACAAGTCTAACTCCGGGATCAGAAATTAATGGAGTACCAGCATCTGATATTAAAGCAGCAGTTTGATTTGATAAAACTCTATTTACAATAAACTCAATTTTATTTTTTTCATTAAAAGCGTTTAATGAAATCAGTTCCTTTTTTATTTCGAAATGATTTAGCAGATTGCCTGAAGTGCGAGTATCTTCACATAAAATAAAATCAACTTCTTTAAGAGTTTCTATTGCACGCAGTGTAATATCATTAAGATTTCCAATTGGAGTGCTAACAATGTAAAGTTTCATACTTAAAAATAGTTTAAAACAGTTACGGCTCCAACAAAGGAGCCGCACCGTGCAAGTAGTTAATATATATATTATTTATTGGACGACATAAAACTTAAAACTTTTCGGATAATAGTCAAGCCCTTATCAATTTCATTTTCTGTAATGTTCAATGGTGGTCTAAATCTAATGGATTTTTCACCGCAGCCTAATATCATAAGTTTTTCTTTGTAACAATTATTTTTGAAATGATCTCTTAATTCTGTAGTTGGCAAATCGAATGAGCACATTAAACCTAATCCACGTGCGTTATTTATTATGGATGGATATTCTTCCTGAATTTTTAAGAGCTGAAATTTAAGATGCTCTCCAACTTTCTTCGCATTATCAACAAGATTTTCATTTTTAATAACATCAAGAATAAATTTAGATCGAACCATATCAGTTAAATCTGCACCCCAGGTTGAATTTATACGGCTTGAAACTTTGAAAACATTATCATCAATATCATCAATCCTATCAGAAACCATTATTCCGCATACCTGAGCTTTTTTACCAAATGCAATTATGTCAGGCTTAACATAATATTCAGAAGCCCAGAACTTTCCTGTTAATCCAAATCCTGTTTGTACCTCATCAAACATCAATAAGATTTCATTATTATCAGCAATCTCGCGTAACTTCATTAAAAATTCCTTGCGGAAAAAATTATCGCCGCCTTCTGCTTGAATCGGCTCAATAATAATTACAGCAATATCATCAAGATTTTTTTTGATGGCCAATTCAATTTCGGCTATGGCTTTTCCCTCAAGTTGAATTATATCATTAAGATGATTTTCTAAAGGAAATTTTATCTTAGGATTTGTAATTCTTGGCCAATCAAACTTTGGGAAGTATTTAACCTTTGTGGGATCAGTATTTGTTAGCGACATTGTATAACCGCTTCTACCGTGAAAGGCTTCTTTAAAGTGAATTACTTTATGTCCTTTTTCTTCTTTGTAACCCTTAAGAAAATTCTTTCTAACCTTCCAATCAAAAGCAACCTTAAGTCCATTTTCAACTGCAAGTGCACCACCAGAAATAAAGAAAAGATGTTTCATATAATCAGGTTTAGCTACATTTGCAAATGTATCAACAAAGTCAGCCATATAAGTGGTATAGATATCCGAGTTTGAAGGCTTGTTTATTGAAACTTTTCCAAGGGTTTGTCTAATTTCTTCTGAATTAAGGTAAGGATGATTAAGTCCTATCGGGGAAGAAGCAAAGAAAGTGAAAAAATCATGATATTCATCACCAGTAATTTGGTCTACAATTGTTACTCCGTTGCTTTTATCAAGATCAAGAATTATTTCAAAACCATCAGCAAGCATATATTTTGATAAAGTTGATAACACATGATTAGCTGAGATTTCGGGTGAATAAGTGTTTTGTATTTTTTTATCGTCTGTTATTAAAGAATTCATTTTCTACTCCTAAATAGATAATGATTAAAAAAAATGTAATGAATTAGAAAGAGATAGAAATAGGAGACAGATATTAGAATACGTTTTCGAAGCTAGAAACAAAATAGCTTCGCTGAGAAGTGGAGAAATATTTAATGTGGTTGTTCATAAAATTTTAATTCCTGTGTACAATATAAATAAGTTTAAGAATTATTTAATCAGTTTTTTGAAAATGAATTTCTATTTAGCTGAATTTTAATAAATTAAATTATAAATTTGGATCAAAATCAACATTTATCAACCTCGTAAGGCGGAATGGGATTATTTTTTACGATTACGAGTGTTGAGCTGAAAATTATTATAATTTTATTTGATTATTTGAATTGTAAATGTTACACTTACCGTAACAATTATTAGAATTATGTCAGCATCAACCAAATTATCTACTTCTGTAAAAGCTTTATGCTTTCTAGCACAAACTGATAAGCCAAAAAACAGTACTGAGATTGCTTCTTCAATTGGAATTAACGCTTCCAAACTTAGAAAACTTTTATCAATGTTAGGTAAGGCAGGAATTGTTAATAGTGATAATGGAATGCTGGGTGGATTTTCTCTAGCAAAAAAATCTCAAGATATTCATCTTCAAGAAATTTATTGTGCGATAGAAGATCGCAAAGCTTTTTACCTAAATGTAAATGATGATAATCTAGAAGCGAATGGGACATCTGAAAAAATAAATAATTTCTTTCTTGCTTTATTTTCTCAAATCCAGTTTGAGATTGAAAATAAAATGACCGGCATTACATTGAAATCAATTATAGAAAAAACTAAATAACAGTTATAAGGAGTTAAAAAATGGAATTCTTAAAAAATCTTGGTATCAAAGAAAAGAATTTTGGTTCATCAACCGGAACAAAATGGAATGAAACAACTGATAATGGTGAACTTAAAATTTATTCACCGGCAACGGGTGAATTTATTGCTTCAGTTTATCAGGCATCTGAGAATGATCTTGAAAAAGTAATGTCAACAGCCGAAGAAGCATTTAAATATTGGAGAAAAGTTCCTGCTCCAAAACGTGGTGAAGTTGTTAGACAAATTGGTGATAAACTTCGCAAACATAAAAAAGATCTTGGCTCACTTGTTTCTTTTGAAATGGGAAAATCTTTGCAAGAGGGAATGGGTGAAGTTCAGGAAATGATTGATATATGTGATTTTGCTGTCGGTCAATCCAGACAACTGTATGGATTTACAATGCAGTCTGAAAGACCAAATCATAGAATGTATGATCAATATCATCCACTTGGAATTGTATGCACAATTTCTGCGTTTAATTTTCCCGTTGCAGTTTGGGCCTGGAATGCAATGTTAGCCGCTGTTTGCGGCGATGTTAATGTTTGGAAGCCTTCTTCAAAAGTTCCTCTTTCAGCAATTGCTTGTCAAAATATTATTAAAGATGTTCTTGTTGAGAATAATTTACCAGAAGGAATATTTACGTTAATTGTTGGTAAAGGCTCTACCATTGGCGAAAAGATTTTAAATGATAAAAGAATTCCGTTGATCTCTGTAACCGGTTCAACAAGTGTAGGAAAACATGCGGGAGAGGTTATCGCAAGCAGATTTGGCAGAGCAATTCTTGAACTTGGCGGCAACAATGCGATAATTATGACTCCGGATGTTGATCTTAAAATGGCAATGCCTGCGGTTGTGTTTGGAGCTGTTGGAACTGCTGGACAGCGCTGTACAACAACTAGGAGATTAATTGTCCAGGATTCAATATATGATAAAGTAAAAGATTCACTTGTTAAAGCATATAGCGGTTTAAAGATTGGGAACCCCCTTGATGAAAAGAATCATGTTGGACCACTTATAGATAAAGACGCCGTTAAAGATTTTACCAATGCATTAAAACTTGCGGTTGAAGAAGGCGGAAAAATCATTTATGGTGGAACTGTGCTAGAAGGTGAAGCTTACAAATCTGGTTCCTATGTTGTTCCAGCTATTGTGGAAGCCGAAAACAAATATAAGATTGTTCAGGAAGAAACATTTGCCCCAATATTATATCTAATCAAATATTCCGGTGATGTTAAAAATGCAATAGCCATTCAAAATGGAGTAGTGCAGGGATTATCTTCATCTATCTTCACAAATAATATGCGTGAAGCTGAAATGTTCTTATCAGCCGAGGGTTCTGATTGCGGTATAGCTAATGTAAATATCGGAACTTCCGGTGCTGAAATCGGTGGTGCTTTTGGCGGAGAAAAAGAAACTGGCGGCGGAAGAGAATCTGGTTCTGATGCCTGGAAAACATATATGCGAAGACAAACTAATACAATAAACTATGGAACAGCCCTTCCATTAGCTCAGGGCATTAAGTTCGAAATTTAATCCATCAATATTTCTTTCGTGTAAAAAAAGGGAAGTAGGATCGTAAATTTTTACTTCCCTTTATTTTTATGGTTGGCTATACAATCAGAAAATATTACATGCATTATTTTCCTGCCTCATTATTCTTCTTTTTTAACAGAATCTTAGGAAAAAAACTCTGACAGATTTTGTAAGTGACAAATTTATACCTTCATTCTTGAATTAAGTCTGATGGCCTGACATTTGCTTTAATGAGATAAAAATTGTTAAAGATGAACTTAGATATATCAAAATTAACTTCTTGCGGCTCTGATTGGGAAACCAATCGATATACTTTTCTTAAGACTATGAAGAGCTGGCAAAATGACGTTAGGAAAAACAAACTTTTTCCTGCTATAGATTTTGCATGGCAGCTTCAGAACAAATTCAATGATATTTTGTCTGAGAATATTGAATCAAAGTATTGGCTGGAAAGGGAAGTTAAAGGTGCATTTATTGATGACAGATTAGTTATTCTTGAGAAGGCGCATCAAATTAGTTTTCAACTGGATAGGCTTATAGATTTTGTTAAGTGGGGATTGAATGAAAACATTGAGCTATTAGATGAAGCTGAAATAATCAAACAGTTTGTTTATGAAAATATTCAGGTAATTCCTTGCTGCAATTCTGATAAGTATAGAGGTAAAGGTTATATACTTGTCCCTGATAATAAAATTAAAGTTCAGAAAATTTACCTGTATGAACTCTCTATAAATTGGTCTGTGGATGAACCTGTAGAATACTTAGACTTGGAACTACTAAGATCGATTCCATTCAGTTTAGTAAAGGATTCACCTTCTGATTTGATGAAAGAATTTATAGAACATTCCCAAAATCTTTACGATCCAATGGTTTACGTTTGCGAAACGGAATTAGATTTTCCATTTAATGAAACACTTTTACCAATCATAAAATCTAAATTATTAGATTCCGTAAATGGGCTAACACCCTATATTTAACCGACACTCATTAAAATATAATCAGAAATAATTTTAGCTGTTTCATTTAAGATGTAATCATCCTTATCCTTTTTTAAAACCGGAATTTCTTCATCTAATAATTCCGCATCTTGCTGTTCTTCAGTTTTCCCATCTCTCTCAAGTTTTCTCTGCTCGTCTTTCTGCTTTTCCTGTTTTCTAATCTCTTCATTCAATGATATAAAAGTTTTTTTCTTATTTTCTTTATAAATACTTATATCTTCAAGCAGATATTGAAAGTCTTTATTTGTGGAAATTCTTTCTAAATGTTTTTTATTTAAGTCCGGAATAAATTTGGACACATCAGAAAACTTATTAAAGTCAGCTGACTTTATTTCATCCCAGGGTAAAGCGGTTGATTCAGAACTCTCACCATAATCTTTAGGATCAATCAATGTTGGATATAAGATATCGGGTACAACACCAAGATTCTGTGTGCTGCCGCCATTAACACGGTAGTACTTTGCGATTGTTAATTTAACCTGTCCTAAATTCAGGTTTTTCTTTGATGATAATCTATTTAGATCAATAAGATTTTGTACAGTACCTTTCCCATAAGTTTGTTCGCCAATTATAAGTCCTCTGCCGTAATCTTGAATTGCTCCAGAAAATATTTCTGATGCTGATGCACTAAATCTATTAACTAAAACAGCTAAAGGTCCATCATATACAATTGAAGGATCAGGATCTTTAGCAACATCAATATTTCCATCTGAATTTTTTACTTGAACAACAGGACCATCTTTTATAAATAATCCTGTAAGCTCAATTGCCTCCTGAAGAGAACCGCCGCCATCTTCACGCAGGTCAATAATTATTCCATCAACATTTTCTGTTTTTAAAGAATCCAGAATTTTTTTAACATCTTTAGTTGTGCTTTTATAATTACCATCACCGTTTCTTTGTCCTTCAAAATCGATATAAAAATTTGGGATGTCGATCACACCGATTTTAAATGGTTTATCTTCATTCATTATTTCCAAGACACTACCTTTAGCTGCCTGATCTTCTAACTTAACCTGTTCACGTATTAGTGAAATTTCAATAGGTTTTGCGTTAAGATCACTACCTGCTTTAATTATTTGTAGTCTAACCAATGTACCTTTTGCGCCACGAATTAATTTGACCGCATCAGTAATTCTCCAGCCAATAATATCTTCAAATTCACCATCCTCACCTTGGGCGACACCAATAATTTTATCATCTGCTTTAAGTAAACCACTTTTAGCTGCTGGCCCACCTGGAATAACTTCGGCAACTTTAGTGTAATCATCTTCAGTCTGTAATCGTGCGCCGATTCCTTCCAAGGATAAACTCATATCAATTTTAAAATTATCAGACGTTACCGGTGAAAGATAATTTGTGTGCGGGTCAATCGATTGGGTAAAAGAATTCATTGCGAGTTGAAATACATCTTCAGAGTTGTATTGATTTAAAAAATGTGCGAAATTTTTATATCTCTTTTTCAAAGTTTTTTGAATGAACTCCCAATCTTTACCATTAAGTTTATAAGTAAGTGCATCATTTTTTAGTCTTTTGCGCCATAATTCGTTTAGCTCAGTTTGATTTTTTGCCCAGTCAGATTTATCTCTATCATATTCATAATTTTCATTCAACGAATAATCGAATTCCGTATTTAAAAGATTTTCAACAAATGTCATTCTTTCATTTACTCGATTCTGATAAACATTGAACACATCGTAATAAAATTGAAGATCGCCCTTAAATAAATTATCATCTAAGTTATATTTTTGCGAGTTAAATGATTTAATATCAGATGCAAGAAAATAATTTTTACCGTTATCAAGAACTTCTAAATATCTATTAAATATCATATTGGATAAAGAATCATTAATTTCAAATTCTTTAAAGTGATAGCGTGTTAGAATTGAGGTAATGAGCTGATTTTCTATCTGATACTGGTCTGCCGGTTTAATAACAGTTAATGTATCAGAAGAGTTGAAAATTGCTTTATCAACAAATGTATTACCGCTAAAAAAACTGGCAGAGAAAATTAATAGTGTTATAAAAATTGAACTTTGAATCTTTTTGCTATGAATCTTTATCATTTGAGTCTTTCTTGCTGATAGATTATTTATTATTAAAATTTATGTTTTCTTACACTAAATATAGAATTAGTAAAGTATATTCAAGCTAATAAGACTATACTTATTCCTAATGTGTTCCCTAACAATAATTGAGAAGAGATGATAAAAGTGGACAATATTTTTTATAAATTTTGGCAGTAAATTAAGTTAATTTGGTGAATGATATGGCAAAGTCAAGAGAAATTTTAAGAAGAAAATCTCAGTATTCTGATCCGCTAAGTGCTTCAGTTGATGATATTTTTGCAGAAATAGAAAATGAAATTGAGCATAAGGATGAAATAGAAGTACTTAATCGGGATGGAAAAAAAGTAGTTGTATTTAATGATCCGTTATATTCACGTGAACCCAGAAGTACAGTTAATTATTCAATATTCAGAGGCAAGTGGGAATTTGAACCGCTAGAAGATATTGATGAAAATGATTCTGACAAATGTGCAATTCAGTTTAAACCTTTAAGCGATTCGGCTGAAGTCATCATAGCATTTAAATCAATTAAAGATCGCGTTGAATTTATGAACTCAATTTATGCTAGTGAAGAAATGAAACAGGTTGGCAGTGGAATGAGCCTTGAAAAATTAGCAAACTCCAAGGTACTCAAAACCACAGGCGGCTTACTTGGTTTGACGATGGCTGGTTATGGACTTTATAAAATCTTTGCCAAGAAAAATGAGGAGAAATAAAGCTATTTCTACTTTAGTTTAACTGCAATATTAAAAACATCATCCGCGTGAGTTTCAACATCAACGTCGCGTAAAATATTAGCAATATTTCCTTGTTTGTCTACAATAAATGATATCCTTGAATCCAAACCTATATTATTTAAGACACCATAAGCTTTACTAACTTCTTTATTCTCGTCAGACAGAAGAGGAAAGTTTAAGCCGTTGTCATTTATAAATTCTTTAATTGATTCTTTTGAATCCACACTAACTCCCAGTACTACAATTTCATTTTCTTTAAACTTGCTGAAAGAATCTCTAATTCCACATGCTTGCTTTGTGCAGCCGGGTGTGCTGGCTTTTGGATAGAAATAAATAATAACAGGATTTTTTTCTTTATAGCTTGCGAGAGAATAACTATTTCCATCTGAATCTTGAAGAGTGAAATCAGGGGCAGGATTTCCAACACTTAAATTCTCAGCATTACCGCCACAGCTTTGTAACAAGGCAAATGATGCAATAAATAAAGCAATTAATAAAAAATTATATTTTTTCATATTACTTCTCGCTTAGTACAGTTCTGTCAAAAATAAACTCTACATTTTTCAACATATTTTTATTTTCAAAAATTCCATTTAGTTCTTCTACAGAAATATATTTTTTCAGTTCATCAGATTTAGACAGCTCATCTTTTAGATTTAGTTTTTCATCACCCCAGACTTTCATTGCAGATTCCTGCACGATTCGATATGCTTCTTCTCTCGATATTCCTTTTGTTACCAGCTTCAATAAGATTGTCTGAGAAAAAACTAATCCTCTAGTCAAATTGAGATTTCTGATCATGTTATCAGGATAAATTATCAGCTTAGAAATAAGTTTAACCATAAGATCGAGCATGTAATCTAATGCGATACAGCTATCCGGAAGGATAATCCTTTCAACTGAAGAATGGGAAATATCTCGTTCATGCCAAAGAGCCACATTTTCCAAAGCTGCCATAGAATTGCTTCTTAGAATTCTCGCTAATCCTGTTATGCGTTCGCTAACAATGGGATTACGTTTATGTGGCATTGCAGATGAACCTTTCTGTCCCTTCGAAAAATATTCTTCAACTTCAAGCACTTCGGTTCTTTGCAGATGACGAATTTCTATTGATATTTTTTCTAAAGTTGCGCCAATAATTGCAAGTGTTGTTAAAAATTCTGCGTGTCTATCCCTTTGAATTACTTGAGTCGAAACCGGTGCTGGCTGTAAACCCATTTTATTACAAACGTATTCTTCAACTTTTGGAGAAAGGTGTTCAAATGTTCCAACAGCTCCGGAGATTTGACCAACACTGATTACGCCTATTGCTTTTTGAAGTCTTTCAATATTTCTTTTTGTTTCTTCAAACCATAAAGCAAACTTCAATCCCATAGATGTGGGTTCTGCGTGTATTCCGTGCGATCTGCCAATGCAAACTGTATTTTTATGCTCGATAGCTCTCTGTTTAAGAGCGTCTTTCAAATCATACAATCTTTTTAAAAGTAATTCACCTGCTGTCTTCATTTGAAATGATAGAGTAGTATCCAAAATATCTGATGAAGTCATTCCATAATGTATGTGTCTGGATTCAGGGCCAACATATTCTGCAACATTGGTCAGAAATGCAATAACATCGTGTTTTGTAGTTTCTTCAATTTCAAGAATTTTCTTTACATCAAAATTGGCTTTTTGTTTTATCGTATCCACATCTGCTTTTGTAATCTCACCCATTTCTGCACGTGCTTCACAAGCTAGAATTTCAATTTGAAGCCAGGTATCAAACTTAAATTTGTCTTCCCAAATTTTTCCCATTTCAGGAATCGTATATCTCTCTATCATTTATTTCTCTCTAATTTCATTTTTTTAGTTAATTCAGAATTATCCCGAATTATTTTAACTTCAATTACTTGATCAGCCCTAAACTCCTGAAAAACTCCAAATATGGTTTGTTCGTTATTTATCTTATAACCATCAATTTCAGTAATGATATCTCCGCTCTTTAGTCCCGCATTTTCTGCTGGGGTATTTGGTAAAACTTTTGTTATGATAACGCCTTTATTGCTCTTAAGGTCATAATATCTCATAATGCCTGCATCAATGGATTGAATACTCATTCCAATTTGAAAATCTCTATCAATTTTGCCATTAGTTTTTAGTTCAGTCACAATCATTTTAACTTTATCGATAGGTATTGCAAACCCAAGCCCGATGTTTCCCTGAACTCCACCTGCAGTATAAATTAAAGTATTCATTCCTATCACTTGTCCAATCGAATTGACTAAAGCACCACCACTGTTGCCACCATTAATTGCTGCGTCAGTCTGTATCATATTTAAATAATAGCGATCATTTATTGGCTCAAGATTCATCCCTGTTGCACTAATAACGCCAACTGTAACGGTTGGCTTATCATTAAGCTCAAACAAACCAAAAGGATTACCGAGAGCAATTACCCATTCACCAATTATTATATCATTTGAATTCCCTAATTCAACATAAGGAAGATTATCACCATCAATTTTAAGTAAACAAATATCCGAAACAGGATCTGATCCAATAATTTTAGCTTCGTGGTGGCTACCATCAGTCATAGTAATTGTAATTTCTGTTGCATTACCAGCTACGTGATCGTTTGTTACAATGTATCCATCCGGTGAGATAATATAACCGGATCCAAGTCCCTGAACTTTTTGACTGGAATTACCTCTGTTGCCAAAAAATTGTCTAAAGAAAGGATCATCAAAAAAGGAACTAAATGGGTCCCGGTACTGCCTGATTTCTATAACGTTTATTCCAACTATTGCAGGACTAACTTTTTGTACAGTATTTGTAATTATATTTTCCCTGGAGTTAGTTATCTCATCATTAAATCTTTTAGCTTGCTCTAAAGATGTAAGAGAGACATTACTTCCATTTGATGATGTGTAAAAATCATTCTGAAGTTTTGAGTTTAGATAAAAGAATGATGCGGAAAATAAAATTGTAATGATTGCAATTGTTACTGTGAATGTTTTTTTGTTAATCATGGCATTATATTTTTTTATTTGATATAATTTCTTTTAATGGTTCGATATGTTTAATAAAAATTATCAATAATCCAGCGGAAGTAAAAAGTAATAATTCATTCACTAAAACGGGTTGCGGATAAGCATACTGAATTAAGTAATTGGGAAGTCCTAAAACAGTTAACAATGATAATGCTGTTGCAAAAATATTTGCGATGTGGATATCTTTCTTAATTAAAAATACTAAAAGATAAAAAACAATCCATGATATTAATAAAAAAGGAAAAATAATTGCACTGCCTCCAGCAGCAGTTGCCAATCCACGACCGCCTTTAAAGTTCAGCCAGGGATTAAAACAATGACTGAAAATTGCAAACAGTACTGACAATGATGCAATAAAAAATGAGTTTTCCAGAAGAAATAAAACTGCTAAAGCTGGAATCATTCCTTTAAAAAAATCAATTAACAATACTATAATTCCAATCGATTTTGAATTGGTGACTTCATAGGAGTTCATTGCTCCAACATTACCTGTACCTTCATTAGTGATATCAATTCCTCTAGTTCTTTTTAATAAAAGATATGCTGTTGGAATCGACCCAAATAAATAGCCAATAATAGAACTTAATAAATATTCCATATAAAATAATTTTGTTTGATTGTTTAAAGATAAGAAAAAAATACAGAGAGATAATTAGAAGGGAAGTTAAAACTTAAAATTTAATAAAATGCTAGTTTATGATTTTCGCTGATAATGTTTCCGGCTTTATCCCGCAGATTGTTGATAATAAGTTTGTACGAAGATTCAGGCACATACTTTTCTGTATATAGCACTATTGCAGTATCACCTGCAACAACACCGACTTTATAAATAGCAATCTGTGTTTCATCATCACGGAAAATTGTATAGTTATCAGTATTAAAAATTCCATCTCGGGACATCGGTTCGTTAAATTTAACAAGCACCCTTGATGTATCTGACATTTGCTGGGCAAATAATTCGGGAGATAAAAAAATAAAAAGTACTAATAAAAAAGATATTTGAAATAGTTTAAGCATATCATCAATTTGAAATAGTTTCTACCATTTATTCCAAACTAATGCCAATAAAAGGTTAATAAATATGCTAAAAAGTAACTCATTGGTTTGTTTTTTATCTCAAATAAAGAGATTTAATTTTGGATTGTTACAAAAAAAGACAGAATAAAAAATTTATTGATGGAGTGTTTTTTAGAAAAGGATTTAGTTCAACATTTGAGGCGCCGGTCGGATTCGAACCGACGAATAAAGGTTTTGCAGACCTTCCCCTTAAGCCACTTGGGTACAGCGCCAAATTTAAAAAATAAAATCCACTAAAAGTGGATTTAGAGCGGGAAACGGGACTCGAACCCGCGACATCAACCTTGGCAAGGTTGCGCTCTACCAACTGAGCTATTCCCGCGTACAAAATCTAAAGAACATTGTCTCAAAAAGACGTGCGAAATATAATATCGTGCTCTCATTTATGCAATATTCCTAAAACAAAAAGAGCCGCAAAAGCGGCTCTAAATAAAAGAAAGTTGAATGAAAATTATTTCATCAACATTCCCATAGGGATTACTAATGAAGTGATAAATCACTTCATTAGCATCATTTTTCTAACACTTGAAAATTGAGCAGTTTCAATTTTGTATAAATACATTCCACTTGGTAGAGAAGATGCATCAAAAGAAACATTATATGAGCCTGCATTCATATTTTCGTTCTTAAGAATTTCTAATTCTTCACCCAATAGGTTGTAGATAGCTAATTTAACAAATGTTGGTTCAGCAAGGGAAAAATTAATAGTTGTTGTTGGGTTGAATGGATTAGGATAATTCTGTCCTAATGCAAATTCAACTACACCAATAACTTCAACTTCGATTGAATTTGAATATTCAAATGTACCATCAAAGTCGATTTGTTTTAGTCTGTATGAATAAGTACCAGAATTTACATTTTGGTCACTGTAAGAATAATTCTTAGCTTCTGTTGTAGTTCCGTGACCAGCAACAAATCCAATAACCTGATATTCACCACCGTTGCTTCTTTCAATCTGGAAACCGCTGTTATTTAACTCTGTTGCTGTTGACCAGTTTAAGTTAACATTTCCATTATCTGCGGCAGCAGCAAAGGAGGTTAGCTCAACAGGTATTATTGTAGGCATTTCATCACTGAAAAAGTAATCATCAATATACATTTCATCTGTTGGTGTAGCACCGAAGAAATCATTTACTGCTAGACTGTTTGGTTTTGTTCCGCCTTGAGTCCAATTCCAGGTTGCAACCTGAGTTAGATTTAAAGGATTAGTACCGGTCCAAAACTCTGCAAGTTGAGTATCTAAATCCACAATTACTATAGCCTGATTCCATTGAGCAACAGCCCAAGTGAAGTTTACCGTGGTCGCTGGAACGCCACCACCACCTGTTGTATCAATTCGACCTGCACCGCCAGCATCAAAATAAACATCCATTCCCCAGACAAACGTTGCAGGTAGAGTAAATACATTCATTGTGTTAAAGTACCCAGATTTAGTAGCTGGAACATAGTACATAAAGCTCATATACCATTTACCGGTTGTCTTATTACCGTGTGGTTTAACAAAATCATCATTGGTTACAATTTTTGCTGAATTTGCACCGCTATATGCAAATGCATTTGAAACTTCTGCATCCTCCGGACCGCAAGGAGCATTGCTCCATGTTGTCCAGTCAACAGGATTTTGACATGCTACCAATAAGCCTGCTGTATAAGAATCAAAGTTATCAAAGAAAGTATTAGGATTGACAACAGTACCTGCTAAAACTTCAAAATAATCAAAACCAACGTAATCAGTTTCAGTACCTGAAACACCGCCGTTGTTTGAAAAATATTTAATTCCAAATGTTACCGTACCAGAGGTAGGGAAGTAACCTACAAATTGCTGCCATCCGGTTGTAGATCCAGTAAATGAACCGATTTGAACGTCAAAACTAGCGGCTGTGGTTCCTCCGGTTGTTGATACCCAAACTTGAAGAAAGTCAGGAAAAGTACTACCGTCTGGTGAACGCTGCCAGAATTTTAATGTATCACCAGCAGAAACAGTAACTGTAGGTGATATTAACCATTGATTCATGATTAAACCATTAGCGCCGTTATAATTCATTCCAACGTAGCCCTCAACTGGGCCTTCATAAGAATTAAAAACTGCTGGATTGCCCTGGAAAACAGTAGTGGTTCCACCACCATCAACGTTATCAAAAGCCCACCCTCTTGCTTGAATACCAGCAAGTGTATTATCACCATTCATATCATCTAAAAACAACGCCGTAACCGATCCATCTACTGTAATCGGAAATGATGTATCGGTCATTCGAGTTTTAGAATCTTCCTGAGCAAAAAGAAAAGAACCACTGAAAAGAAGCATAAAAAGAACTGTACTAAATTTACGCATGACTACTCCTTGAGTTGGTTGAAAGTAAGATTAATTAAGTAAGTAAATTTATTAGATTAAAAGTGTTACAAAATCTAAAGTGATAATAGTAATTTTTAAAGTAAACATCAACCTTCAGTTCCTATTATTTTCTTGAGCCATGAATAAATCCACGATATGGTAATGAGTGCTGAACAGTGATGAAAGCCTGAGAATCTATTGATTCAATTAGTTTGATTAATTTTTTTTGAAATTTTCTGGGTACAATTACAACTATTATAGATAACTGTCCTGTAGCTCCGTGTGCGGGCAATACAGTTACGCCATACTTTTCTTTCCTTAGAAATTCAATAATTTTTTCGCTCGCATTTCTTGAGATTATATTTAACTGGGCAAATCCTAAACCAATTTTTTGCTCAATTGTAATTCCAAGGATGTTTCCTATACCAAATCCTATTGCATAACCGAATAAATTTATTACTTCATCAAGATTTTGAAAAATATATCGTATCGCAAAAACCCAGATCAGAACTTCGATCATTCCAGCCAGTCCAGCATAATACTTTTTCCCCTGTACGACTAAAATTGTTCTCATAGTACCGATTGACACATCACAAATACGCATAAACATTATTAACAATGCGCCTAAAATTGGTTCATACATCGTTTGCTCTAACTTTCAGCTTAGTATTATAAATTCTTACTAAAAAAATTTTATCTTTGCTTGACAAAATAAAAATAATATAGTTAAATGTTTAGAGTTCAAAGAGAAGAATTAGTTGACGAGATAACCAGAAAGGGGATAAGTGACCTTGCAGTTATTAAAGCAATTGGTATTGTTCCTCGAGAAAAATTCTTAGAAAAGACTATGCATCATATGGCTTATAGAGATGTTGCTTTGCCGATTGGGTATGATCAAACTATCTCTCAGCCTTACACAGTTGCATTTATGACACAACTACTTAATATTAATAAACCGGGATTGAAGATATTAGAAATTGGTACCGGTTCAGGGTATCAAGCAGCCGTTTTATTTGAAATGAAAGCCGATGTTTATAGTATAGAGCGGAATATTGATCTTCATCATCGAGCCACTAAACTTTTTGATAAACTTGGAATAAGAGTGCACGCTAAGTACGGAGATGGTACAATTGGCTGGAAGGAATTTGCTCCTTTTGACGGAATTATTGTCACGGCAGGCTCGCCAACTATTCCTCAAAAATTAAAAGAGCAACTTGCTATTGGAGGCAGGATGGTAATCCCTGTAGGAAACCGTATTTCGCAGAAATTGTATCTATTAAAAAAGATTTCTGATACTGAATTTGATTCTAAAATAATACCTGAGTTTTCCTTTGTCCCACTAATTGGAAGAGAAGGTTGGAAGAAGTAGTTGTAATTGTTGGTCCTACTTGCTCGGGTAAGACTTATTTGAGTCTAAGATTAGCTGAAATTTTAAAATCCGAAATAATCTCAGCGGATAGCAGACAGATTTATAATTATTTAAATATTGGGACTGCAAAACCTACAATGAGCCAATTGGAGAGGGTCAAACATCATTTTATCAATGAGTTAAACCCTGATGATGATTACAATGCGAGCATGTTCGCAGAGAAAGCGGAAATTATAATTGAAGAATTATTTGAAGAAAAAATAAATCCTGTTGTTGTTGGTGGTTCTGGGTTATATATAAAAGCTCTACTTGATGGTATTTGTGAATCTGCAGATACAAATAATGAGTTGCGTAAAGAGCTTTTAGAATTAAAAAAAAAATTTGGCAATAATTATCTTTATGAAGAATTAAAAAAAATTGATGAAGTTAGTGCCGCAAAAATGCTTCCACAAAACTGGAAGAGAGTTATAAGAGCTATAGAAGTTTTTAGGTTAACAGGCAAACCAATATGGCAGCATCACGATAATCAATCCCGATCTAAAAAATTTAATTATCACCAGATGGGATTGCTGTGGAAAAGAGAACATCTCTATCAGAACATTGAATGCAGGGTTGATGAAATGGTTAAAATAGGACTGGTTAAAGAAGTTCAATCTATTATAGAATTGGGCTACCATAAAAAATTAAATTCATTAAATACTGTTGGATATAAAGAAATTATTCAATATTTAGATGATGAAATTTCTTTAGATCGTGCAGTTGAATTGATAAAAAGAAATACAAGACGGTATGCGAAAAGACAAATAACGTGGTTTAATGCTGATAAGAGGATCGAATGGTTTGATATTAATTCTCTAACAGATTTGGATTTACTTGCTGAAAAAATTGCAAAGGAAATAAATGAAAGCTAAAATTAAAATTGCATCAGGGCAGGGCTTTTGGGGTGATTTAATTGATGCACCCTATAATCAGGTAACTAAAGGAGATATAGATTATCTGATAATGGATTATCTTGCAGAAGTTACGATGTCCATTCTGCAAAAACAGAAAAATAAAAATCCAGAACTTGGTTATGCGAAGGATATCCCGGAACTTATGAAGCGAATATTTCCGATTATTGTTGAGAAGAATATTAAGGTAATTACAAATGGTGGTGGTGTAAATCCTGTTGAGTGTGCTAATGCAGTAATGAAAGTTGCAAAGGAACTTGGTATTCGTAATCTAAAGATTGGTGTTGTACTTGGTGATGATATTAAAGACCAGATTGATGATCTGATAAAAAGCGGTGCACCACTTAAAAATATGGAAACTGATGAACCAATTTCTACTGTACAAGATAAAATACTTAGTGCAAATGTTTATTTCGGGGCATTCCCAATTGTTGAGGCTTTAGAAAAGGGAGCGGATATCATTATTACTGGAAGAACAACGGATACAGGCTTAACTTTAGCTCCTATGATTTATGAATTTGGATGGCGGAACAATGATTACAACTTATTATCAGCCGGAACTGTTGCCGGTCATATACTTGAGTGCGGGGGACAATCAAGCGGTGGAAATTTTTTGGGTGATTGGCAATCTATTCCGAATATGGCGGAGATTGGTTTTCCAATTGCTGAAGCTTATCCAAACGGTGAAGTAATCATTACAAAACATCAAAACACTGGCGGTAGAGTTTCGTTTGAAACAGTAGCGGAGCAGCTACTTTATGAAATTGGTGATCCCAAAACTTATATTACTCCAGACTGTGTGGCTGATTTTACTTCAATTAAACTTGAGGATTTAGGAAATGATCGTGTAAAGATGTACAGCGTAAAAGGAATTCCTGAAACAGAATTTTATAAAGTATCCTGTTCATATTCGGATGGATTTAGTGCAGTATCCTCATTAACATATTCTTGGCCTCAAGCTCTTACAAAAGCAAAAGTTGCAGATGAGATTCTGCGAAAAAGATTAGCAAATCTTTTATTGCAATTTGATGAAATCAAAACTGAATTTGTTGGATACAATTCGACGCATGGGCCATTGGCAAAAGAACTAAATGAAGACGATATAAATGAAATAATGCTAAGAGTTGCAGTGCGATCGCATGATTATAAATCTGTAGAAAGATTTGGTAAAGAGATTGCTCCGTTAATACTTACAGGGCCGCCCGCAGTTACCGGATTTGCAGGAGGCAGGCCAAAACCGAGTGAAGTTGTTGCTTATTGGCCAGCTTTACTCTCTAAAGAATTAGTAAATCCTCGAGTAGAAATTTTTACTTTATCCTGAATTTATTTCAGGATCTTTTAAATGAAAAGATATTACGTTTATATACTATCAAGTAAAAACAAAGTTCTTTATTCTGGAATGACAAATGAATTATCGAGAAGAATATACGAACATAAGAATGGATTGATTGACGGATTTACAAAAAAATATAATGTACATAATTTAGTTTACTTCGAAATTCAAAAAGATTTAGAAAGTGCGATCAAAAGAGAAAAACAACTGAAAAATTGGCATAGGCAGTGGAAAATAAATCTAATAGAATCTAAAAATAACGAATGGAAAGATTTGTATTCAGAAATTTCTGATCCAATTAAAATTATTTATGAACAAGAATAGGAGATGCTGAAACAAGTTCAGCATAAAGAATTATGAAAATTAAATTATTAGATATCGCACATGGAAGAAGCGGCGATAAAGGTGATGCCGCTAATGTAGGAATTATCGCTTATGACGATAAAGGTTATAGCATTATTAAAAAAGAACTTACGGTGGAGAAAGTTAAAAAACACTTTGAAGGTATTTGCCTTGGAAAAGTGGAAAGATTTGAACTACCTAATCTCCGTGCGCTGAATTTCTTATTGCATAATACTCTAGGCGGCGGCGGAACAGTGTCACTTAAACATGATGCTCAAGGTAAAACTCTTGCAGCTGCATTGTTAAGAATGGAAATTGAAATAGAATAAATCTAATTGAGGAGCAAAATGTTTGAAGAAGAAATAAAAACTCTGAATAACTATAAAATAAGAATCAATAATCTGCGGAGTTATCTTTGACGTCGATAAAAAAGAATTAAAAATAGAAGAACTTCACAAGAAAACTGAGGCACCTGACTTTTGGAATGATCAAATGAGTGCTCAGAAAATTTTGCAGGAAATAAAAACACTACAATCTTGGGTGGAACTTTGGAAAGAAGTTTTCAAAAAATCTGAAAGCGTTGATGAATTTATTCAGATCGCTCAGATGGAAAATGATGATTCTATATTTGAAGATATTGCAAAAGAACTCGAATCACTTGATAAAACTATTAATGATGCTGAGTTTAAAAATATGCTCAGCGGAAAAGATGATAATAGAAACTGTATTTTAACAATTCACTCTGGAGCAGGGGGAACTGAAGCACAGGATTGGGCTGATATGCTTTTGAGAATGTACTTGCGTTACGGGGAGAAAAATGGATTTAAAATGACTTTAGTTGATATTCTTGATGGAGACGGAGCAGGAATAAAATCTGCAACCGTTACGGTTGAAGGTGAGTTTGCATACGGTTACATGAAAGCTGAGAACGGTGTTCATCGCTTAGTTAGAATTTCTCCATTTGATTCAAATAAAAGAAGACACACATCTTTTGCCTCTGTTTTTGTAATTCCTGAAGTTGATGACACGATTGAAATAGAAATTAATCCTGCCGACTTGAGAGTTGATACTTACCGGTCTGGTGGTAAAGGTGGACAGAATGTTAATAAAGTGGAAACTGCTGTAAGGTTCACACACATTCCAACGGGAATAGTTGCAGCTTGCCAGAGTGAAAGATCTCAAGCTCAAAACCGTGTTAATGCAATGAAATTATTAAAGTCAAAACTCTATCAAATCGAGTTAGAAAAACAAAACGCTGCATTGGATGAAGTTGAAAAAGGTAAGATGAAAATTGAATGGGGAAGTCAGATTCGTTCTTATGTTTTTCATCCTTACAATATGGTGAAAGACCACAGAACAGATGAAGAAACCTCCGATACTCAGGGTGTAATGGATGGAGATATTAACAGATTTATAAAAGCATATTTGTTAAAGTTTAGCCAGAATTAATTTCTTATTCTCTTCTTAATTTATATTGTTTGGCAAGGTTGGTTAGTCTTCTTGGATAATCCGTTTGCATTCCGTTAATACCGCTTTTTATTAAGCACTCCATTTCTTTTTTACTGTTGATTGTACAGCCGATAAGAAAATCTATTTTAGTAGAACCAAATTTTTTATTTAGCATTTTTCTTCGCCTCACATCATACCAGATTAAACGACGGAATGTTACCCAGTTTGCAATAGTAATTTGTCTTGGACGTAAAATGATTGCAACATTATTTTGATTTTTTGATGCAACTTTTATAGTACTGTGTAATCTGGGAAGAAAAATAAATCCAGGTGGAATCTCAACATCCAAACTGTAATTAAGATTTGGATATTTATTCTTAGCAACATCCAAAACTTCAGAATAAAATGTTTCAATTATAAATTTTGCTGAAGGATTAAATTCTTTTATTAACTCATCAAGTTGATCAAGAATTACAAGTATCAATTCCTTTTCATCGATAGGAACTTTAATATCAAGAAAAACATATTTGATTTGTGGTTTATCTTTTATCCAATAAATGAACTCTTTTAAAGTTGGGATATGCGCATTGATTGAAGTTGATTCACCTTTTTTTACATAATTAAAATGTTTTCTTATTTCATTTAAAGTTAATTCGCTGGTTTTATTTCTAAACCCACTAAATGGGGCAGGAAAATCAGGTTTGTAGGCAACTTCTGGTTCAATCCCTTTTTCACGTATCAGCGCAACTAATTCATCGGGATTCCAATCGTGCCAAAGAATTACTTCTTTGTCGTTTGTAACACAAAGATCAGTTTCAAGAGAATTAACTCCCTCGCGCAAAGCTCTTTCAAATGAGGGAATTGTATTTTCGGGTTCATTAACGGGAGAACCGCGATGTCCGCAAATCAGAAATAAATTTTCTCTATCAACTTTTAATTTACTGATTGGACAGAAGCGAAATAGTTCTCTGAACCATACCCTATATTTTGCTAATTTTCTCTTTAAACTTGCCATAATAATTTTATTTTAGAATTTTATTCATAGAATTATTTTAATAATGATTTACAAATAATGAAATTTAATAAACAGATAAAAGATAAAAGAAAAAAACTAAAAAAAGTTAATCCGGACAATCAGGATTTTTTTAAGAAAGTTTTGTCTATGACGAAGAAAATCCCTTACGGAAAAGTTTCAACTTATGGAGATATTGCTGAAGCCTGTGGTATCCGTTCATCTGCAAGAACTGTGGGTTGGGCATTAAATGGATGTGGTCCCGATATTCCTGCACACAGAGTTGTAAATCGCTTTGGAGCCTTAACAGGTAAAATACATTTTGGTGATCCTAATTTGATGGAAGAACTTTTACGAAGCGAAGGTGTTGAGTTTGATAAAAATGGCTGCGTTAAATTGGATAAACATTTGTGGAAGCCGAAGATAAAAAAGCGACTCAATTGAATCGCTTTTATGGTGTAGTTATATTCTTTTTAATACGTCTTGACATCTATCGATGAAACGCCGCAATCGATATCGATGTAAATCTTCTTTGAAAATTTATCGAAGTTTTCTGAACGATATAAATCTTTACTTACTTTACTAAATCCTTCATAGTTCTTGCTTGATAGTGCTGCATCAGATTTTATTTCACATCCAACTGAATCGGGAATTAGAATATCTATATCAGAAGCCCCAGCATCTAGTTTAAATCGGGTAACATCCGCTAAGTCTCCAAATTTTACATTTAAAGCAGCTGCTCCCATATCAATGTCTAATTTATTTACTTTATACTGCGTTAAATCTAAATCCAGCGAAGCAGCTCCAACATCAAAATTTAAATCCCACTCCGGATTAGAATTTAGTGAAAGCTCAACATTATTTTTGTAATTATTTTTTCCAAGTTTGATGCTATGGTTACTCTTCATCTCAAAGTTTATTTCTGAATGAGAATCCAGATCATTTCTTCCTAAGTTAAAATTTTCCCTAACGCCTTCAGTTCTAAAATCAAGAAGCTTATCAGTTGGAGTTAGCATCTTAAATCCGCCTGCACCACCGCTAAAATTTAGTGAAGCAGTTTTAATTGAATCAGAATACTCCTGTGAGAAATAAGTTGTATCAAATACTGCAACTTCATCGCCAAAATTTATTTCAAAATCATTATCAATAAGATTGGTTGTTGCACTTATTGAAGCGTAAAGTGTCAGAGCCAGAACTAAAGCTGCAAGACCAGCAACTATCCCTTTACCAATTTCATTCTTAACTAAGATTGAAACTCCAATTAAGATTAAAACCATTGGCCAAAATTTCCAGGCTGAATTCCAGGTAAAGTTTAGATCTGTTACGTTGCCAAGCAGAACTAAACCACCTATGGAGATAAAAAATACTCCCCAGAAAATATTTGATGTTTTCATTGTCTTACCTCATTAACATTGTTGTTGCGCGCATTTAGAATTATTGCAAAGCCTAATCCAATAAGAATTAACGGCCAAAAATCACCGAAGTGAAAATGCGGGACAAAGTTATCTAAAAGAAATATTCCGCCCAAAAGTATTAAAAATGCTCCGGCATATATTGATCTATTACTCTGATTCTTATTTATGTTAACAAAATTCATATTAGTTTCTGAGTTTTCACTTTTTTTTTCTTCACCTGATGGCTGAAAATCACCGCTTGGTGGATTCGTATTAAACGGAGTAATTATATAAGGCTTTTGCGGAATGATTATCCACAAAATTATATAAGCTAAAATACCACTGCCGCCAAAGATTACAGCTAAAACAAAAATCAATCTTATGATGACAGGATCGATTGCAAAATATTCTGCTAAACCTCCGCAAACTCCTGCAAGCATTTTGTCTGTTACTGACCGATATAGTTTCTTGTACATTTCAGAACTCCTTTCTGTATCAAATTTCTACTGCAAAACTAATCAAGATATACATAGAAGGCTTTTTTAATAGTATCAGCGGCAGATGGGTAGTAAATTAGGGAAAATCAGTTTATTGTCGGGCGAGTGGAATCGGTAAATGAAGGAAAATTCAGGTATTTATTGTATTAATTAAAACTTAGTTTATTTTAGTTATAACATTTTATTAAATCTTTAAATATTTACCATAAATGAAAATAGCTCTTTGCCAAATAGATCCAATTATAGGACATCTGGAATATAATAAGCAAAAAATTTTAGATAGATATAAAAAAGCTATAGAAGCAAAAGCCGATCTCGCAATTTTTCCTGAGCTTTCACTTGTAGGTTATCCGCCATTAGATCTTGTTGAAAAACAAGAATTTCGTACTGCTGTAAATAATGCCGCAAAAGATATTGCCTTACAAACTAAAGAAGTTGGATTAATATTCGGAGCGATAACAGAGGATAATGATAAAATTGGAACCGATATTCACAATTCAGCAATATTATGTTTTGATGGAAAAATTCAGTTTGTTCAGCACAAGACTTTAATCCCAAATTACGATGTTTTTGATGAGATGAGATATTTTGATTCTGCAAAAAGTGTTTCTGTTTTTGATTTCAAAGGTGAAAAATTAGGAATTTCAATCTGTGAAGATATCTGGAATGATGAAGATTATTGGTATCGAAGAAGATATCACGAAGATCCTGTAAAAGAATTACTTAAACAAAATGCTTCATTGTTAATTAATATATCAGCAAGTCCTTACGCTTATGGAAAAAGATGTGCCCGCCAGGAAATGCTATCAGTGCTAACAAAGAAAGACAAAATTCCCCTGGCTTATGTTTGCTGCGTAGGTGCTCAAACTGATTTGATTTTTGACGGCGCAAGCATGTGTTTTGATGCTAACGGAAATCTTGTAAAAATTGGTAAAGCGTTTGATGAAGACTTTATTTTATTCGATACTAAAGAAAAATATCAACCGATCGAAAAATGTGAAAGAAGTTTTGAAGAAGAAGTTTACAATTCACTTGTTTATGGATTAAAAGAATATTGCAGCAAACTAGGATTTAAAAAAGTTTTAGTTGGATTGAGCGGTGGAATGGATTCTGCTTTGGTCACCTGTATTGCAGTTGAAGCATTAGGGGCAGAAAATGTTAACGTTATTCTTTTGCCTTCAAAATATTCTAGTGAGGGAAGTGTAAAGGATTCAGAAACACTTATCAAAAATCTTAAAATTCAATCAAACAATGTAAGCATACAACCTGTTGTAGATGAAACATTTTATCAGTTGCAGCCAGTATTTAAAGATAATATAAAAACTCTAACAGAAGAAAATTTGCAGGCAAGAGTGCGCGGCTTATACTTAATGGCTTACTCTAATAATTTTGGAAATCTTTTACTGACAACCGGAAATAAATCTGAAATGGCGGTTGGTTATTGCACTTTGTACGGAGATATGTGCGGCGGTTTAGCAGTGATTGCGGATGTTTACAAAACCGATGTTTATCGAATTGCTAATTATATCAATAGAGAAAAAGAGATTATACCCCAAGTGATTATCGATAAAGCTCCATCTGCGGAACTGAAACCTAATCAAACTGATCAGGATACTTTACCGCATTATGAATTGCTTGATAAAATTTTAAGAATGTATCTTGAGGAAAACAAAGAGTACAATGAAATAAAAGAAACCTGCCTGTCCGGTAGGCAGTTTATTGGCGATGATGAATTGGTAAAAAGAGTATTGCGAATGGTTGATCGGAATGAGTTTAAGCGAAATCAATCTGCTCCGGCTCTGCGTGTTTCATCCAAAGCATTTGGATTTGGAAGAAGATTTCCAATCGTACAAGGATGGCGAAAGTAATAATTATAACCAATTTTTGTTCTAATCACATCAAAGTCATTAGGAAATCAATTGTATATTCATGCCAGTATTATTAGTTTTGAAATAGCAAATGTTTAATATTTTAAGTGAGAAAAATGGCTAAAGAAAAAGAAGTTCAACAGCTAAGTGAAGTTACCGTTCGTTTTGCAGGCGATTCCGGTGATGGAATGCAGCTTACCGGTTCGCAGTTTAGTGATACAACTGCTTTTATGGGTAATGATTTAAATACTCTTCCTGATTATCCTGCAGAAATTCGCGCACCTGCCGGAACAATTTATGGCGTCAGTGGGTTCCAATTACATTTTAGCAGCGAAGATATTCACACACCAGGAGATCAGCCTGATGTTTTAGTTGCAATGAATCCCGCGGCATTAAAGAAAAACCTGGCTGAGATAAAAAAGAATGGAATAATAATACTCAACTCCGATGCTTTTGATTTAAAGAATTTAAAGTTAGCACATTATGAAAAAAATCCTTTGGAAGATGGCTCACTTGAAGGCTATACAGTTTTTAGTGTTCGCATTAGCCATCTTACAGAAAATGCTTTAGAGGGAACTCCTCTTTCACCAAAGGAAGTAGCAAGATGTAAAAACTTTTTTGCACTTGGTTTGATGTACTGGTTATATAACAGACCTATTCAGAATACAGTTGATTGGATTCAACAGAAATTCAAAAAAAATCCACAGTTTGTTGATGCAAATATCAAAGCATTAAATGCTGGATATAATTATGGAGATAATACAGAAGCATTTACCACAAGATACGATGTAGAGTCTGCCAGACTGCCAAAAGGGACTTATAGAAATATTTCAGGTAATGAGGCAACTGCATTTGGATTTCTTGCTGCATCTGTGCAGAGCGGTTTACCTTTATACTTAGGATCATATCCTATTACTCCTGCAACTGATATTCTTCAATACCTAAGCAACTTTAAAAATTTTGGTGTAAAGACTTTTCAGGCAGAAGATGAAATTGCTGGCGTAACTTCTGCAGTTGGTGCTGCGTTTGCTGGTAATCTTGCAATTACAACTACAAGCGGACCAGGATTAGCACTAAAGACGGAAGCAATTGGTTTGGCAGTAATGACTGAACTTCCATTAGTGATAATTAATGTTCAACGAGGGGGTCCAAGCACAGGCTTACCTACAAAGACTGAACAAGCTGATTTATTACAAGCAGTTGTTGGAAGAAATGGTGAAGCTCCGTTAGCTGTGCTTGCTGCAAAAACTCCACGAGATTGTTTTTACATGGCAATTGAAGCTTCAAGAATTGCAATTAAGTTTATGACACCTGTCATTCTTTTAACAGATGGTTATATTGCAAATGGTACAGAACCTTGGAGAATTCCAAGCGTTGACTCTCTTCCAAAAATTGATGTTAAATTCAGAACTGAAAAGGAGGGATATTATCCGTACCTAAGAGATGAAAATCTTTCAAGACCTTGGGCAATACCCGGAACCCCTGATCTTGAACATCGAATTGGCGGACTTGAGAAAGCAGACATTTACGGAACTGTAAATTATGATCCGGAGAATCATAATAAAATGATTCATCTGCGTGCACAGAAAATTAAGAACATCGAAAATGATATTCCTGAACTTGAAGTTGATGGTGAACAGCAAGGTGAACTATTGGTTTTAGGCTGGGGTGGAACCTATGGCGCAATTAAAGAAGCTGTTATTAAATCAAGAGCATTAGGATTAAAAGTTTCTCAAGCACATTTGCAATATGTAAATCCTTTCCCAAAAAATACTGGCGAGGTTCTTAAGAAATTTAACAAAGTTCTAATTCCTGAAATAAACCTTGGACAATTAGCCAAACTTATAAAAAGTGAATATTTGGTTGATGTTGTTCAGTTTAATGTGGTCAGAGGATTACCATTCAGAGTATCAGATATCATAGTAAAGATTAAGGAAACACTCGGAGGAAAAAATGGAAAATAAAGTTGAAGTAAAGACGGCTAAATTAACTGCTAAAGATTTTGCATCTGATCAGGAAGTTAGATGGTGCCCGGGTTGCGGTGATTATTCAATCCTTGCACAGGTTCAAAGAACCTTTCCTGAAATAATTGAAGTGCCAAAAGAAGATGTTGTTTGGATTTCCGGTATCGGATGTTCAAGCCGTTTTCCATATTACATGGATACTTATGGTTTTCATGGTATTCACGGCAGGGCACCAATCCTTGCAACAGGAGTAAAGCTCGCAAATCCAAAACTCTCCGTTTGGGTTGCTGCAGGTGATGGTGATTTACTAAGTATCGGAGGAAATCATTTTATTCATGCTTGCAGAAAAAATATAGATCTTAAACTATTATTATTTAATAATCGTATTTATGGATTAACAAAAGGACAGTATTCACCAACATCTGAAAAAGGTAAGGTTACAAAGACAACTCCTTTTGGAAGTGTTGATTATCCATTTAATCCAACTATGCTTGCAACGGGTTCTGAAGCTACATTCGTGGCTCGTTCAATTGATAGAAATCCAAAGCATTTACAGGATATGATTAAAAGAGTTGGTAAGCATAAAGGGATAGCATTTTTAGAGATATATCAGAACTGCAACATTTTTAATGATGGTGCTTTTGCTCTACTTACTGAAAAAGAAACTAAAGATGATAATGTTTTAGTTCTTGAACATAGTAAACCTATGGTATTTGGTAAAGATGGAAGTAAGGGAATTAAACTTGATGGATTCAATCCTGTTGTGGTTGATTTAACAAACGGAAAATATTCTAAAGATGATCTTTGGATTCACGATGAATTTGAAGAAAGTCCAGTTCGTTCATGTATTTTATCCACTTTTACTGAAATACCAGGACTACCCACACCTATCGGAGTTTTTAGGCAAGTATTTAAACCTACTTATGATGAAGCTTTATTTGCTCAAATTGAAGATGTTAAAAAGAAAAAAGGGTTAGGTGAATTAGAAAAAGTTCTTTTTGGTGGTAATACCTGGGAAGTTAATTGATTAAAAATAATTAATAGGCATCTTAAAAAACCTTCAAGGTTTATCTTATTCATTTTAGTGATGTTAAAATTTGATTGTGCTTCGCAAAAATGAAACCTTGAAGGTTTCGTTCATTTATTTTGTATGTTTCGTGGGCTTGAAACAGCTTCAAGCCCTTTTCTATATTATATAAGAAAATTTGAATGTCATTTCGAAGGATTCGCCGCGGCGAACTCTACTGAGAAATCTAATTAATATTATATCCAGATTTCTCTCCCGATAAATCGGGATCGAAATGACAAGAAAATAAATATCCGGGATTTATGATTGACTTTGAAAAACTAAAAAATATTGTTGTAAGCAATTCATCCTTCTTGTTAACCACGCATGTTAATCCAGATGCTGATGCAATTGGTTCTGAAATAGCTTTCTATCATTTGCTAAAAAAACTTGATAAGAAAGTTCATGTCATCAATCATAGTGCTTTACCATACAATATGGAGTTTTTTAATTCTGATAATATTATCCAAAAATATGATGAAGAGCTTCATAAGAATATTTTTAATGAAGTGGATGTGATAGTTGCTTTAGATTTTAATCGTGCTGATAGAACTGTGAACATGGAAAAAGCAATTCGCAAATCAAATAAGTTAAAAATTTGTATCGATCATCATCAGGATCCCGAGGAATTTGTAGATCATCAGTTTATAGATACTGATTATTGCGCAACCGGACAAATCATTTATAATTTTATCTATCATACAAATATTGTTGAACTTGATTTAAAAATTGCAGAAGCAATTTACGCTGCTATTATGACTGATACAGGTTCTTTCAGATTTGATAGAACAACTTCGGAAGTTCATATTATAGCTGCTGAATTGTTAAAGCTTGGAGTGAATCCAGAACAAGTTTATGATAAACTTTATGATCAAAGTAAGTTTAGTAAAGTTAAACTGCTTGGTCGAGCATTAAATTCAATAAATCTTTTGGCAGATAATAAGATTGGATATATGACAATCACTCAAAAAGATTTTGAAGAACTTTGTGCTATAGAAAGTGATACTGAAAATTTTGTAAACTATAATTTATCAATCGAAAATGTTGTGCTTGGCATTCTTTTTATCGAACTAAAAAACGGATTTAAAGTAAGTTTCCGTTCAAAGGGAAATATTCCTGTAAATAAATTAGCCAATGAATTCGGCGGCGGTGGTCATACGAACGCTGCGGGTGCAAGATTCTTAACAAATAATATGCAGGAAATGATTCCTGTAGTTCTTTCAAAAGCAGAACTTTATCTAAAAAACTGAAGGTTTTCTTTATGTATAAACTAAATCTTATTTCAGGTGGAACAAAAATTTCATATCAGCCTTTATCAATAAGCCTAAAATATTTGATTGATGATAAAAAACTTGAAAAGAGTTTACCTAACCTCGAAAAGATTTTTAATATTAAATTCTCTGAGCTTCAAAGAAAGAACTTTCTTTCAAGTGATGGAGGAAAAATTAGAGTTACAAAACCTTCCGGCAAACCCGATGCTTTGATTTTACTGAAGGTTAAACTCGATGCAAAATTTGATGCTGATTATTTTAGAAATCATCTTGCCGAATTTATAGCAAATATGCATAGTGAAGTGACAAAGAACCTTCATATCTTCATCCCTGCTTACACTGCAGTAAAAAAATATTTTGATTCTGAAGAATATTATTATCAATCATTTGCAGAAGGTGTTTTGCTCGGCAATTACTCCTTTGATAAGTACAAATCCAAAAAAGTAAAAAGTAAAGTGCTTGATGTTTACTTTTATTCTGAGAATGAAAAGAAATTAAAAAATGCAATCGCAGTTGCAGAAAAATTAATTACTTCTGTTAATCTTACCCGCGATTTACAAAATGAACCGGGAAACAATTTAACTCCTGAGATATTTGCAAATAGAATTGTAACTGAAGTTAAACCATTCGGGATTAAAGCAAAAGTATTTGGCGAAAATGAGATCCATAAAAGAAAAATGGGCGGCTTAATTGCAATCGGACAGGGAAGTATTAACAAACCAAGATTTATAGTTTTGGAATACAAACCTTCCTTAAAATCCAAAAAAAATAAAAAAGCAAAAACTAAAACGATAGCTCTTGTTGGAAAAGGAATTACGTTTGACACAGGCGGCATCTCTCTTAAACCAGCTAAAAGTATGGGTGAAATGAAAGCCGATATGTCCGGTGCAGCAGTTGTTGTTGGAACTTTAATTGCCGCTGCAAAAAATTATTTGCCTGTTCATTTGTACGGGATTATCCCTTCTGCAGAAAATATGGTTTCCGGTGAATCAATAAGACCCGGTGATATAATTAAAATGTCTAATGGTAAATCTGTTGAGATTGAAGACACAGACGCTGAAGGCAGAGTTGTTTTAGCTGATGCTTTACATTATGCTTCACAACTAAAACCTGATCAGATAATTGATCTTGCTACTTTAACCGGTGCCTGTGTTGTTGCTCTTGGTGAGTTTACTGCCGGATTGTTCACTAATGACGATTCAATGGCAGAGCATCTTTATAAAAGCGGCATGACGACTAACGATAGAGTTTGGCGCTTACCGATGTGGGATGATTTTAATGAGTTTATTAAAAGCGATGTTGCAGATGTAGCAAATCTTGGTAACACACGCTGGGCGGGTGCAATTACTGCAGCAAAATTCTTAGAGCATTTTGTGGATAAAAATATTCCATGGACACACTTGGACATTGCTGGTCCTGCAATGAGTAACTCTTCAAGAAGTTACACAAAAAAATATATGACAGGTTTTGGTGTACGACTTTTGTTTGATTACCTATCTCAAAAAGTTTAATATTTACCTCAACCTAACCCTCTTCTCGCTAAAGAGAGGGGATTAAGTGGTGAGGTTGTTTGACTTAAACTTTTTATTGCGCTAAGTTGCAAACAACAATAACAACAGTTCTTCATGCCTTTATCCTGGAATGAAATAAAACAACGTGCAGTTAAATTCTCCAAAGAATGGGAGGATGCTGCAGAGGAGTCTGCTGAGTCCCAAACTTTCCTAAACGAATTCTTTGAAGTATTCGGCATTAGCAGAAGACGTGTTTCGACTTTTGAAAAACCTGTTAAGAAACTTGATGGGCGAGAAGGTTACATAGATTTACTTTGGCCCGGTAAAATTCTTATTGAACATAAAAGTAAAGGCAGGAATTTAGAGAAGGCAAAGAACCAGGCTATTGCATATTCATTTGGACTTACCGAAGAAGAACTTCCTAAATATATTCTTGCGTGCGACTTTGATCGTTTTGATCTGCACGATCTGCAGGAAAGCACAAAACACGAATTCCTGCTGAAAGATTTATCCAAAAATGTTAGACTCTTTAGCTTTATTGCAGGCTATCAGAAAAGCATAACTAAAGATGAAGACCCTGTTAATATTGCCGCGGCTGAACGGGTTGGAAAATTACACGATAAATTAAAATCAATTGGTTATACCGGACACGAACTTGAAGTTTACCTCGTTCGGTTGGTTTTCTGTTTGTTTGCAGATGATACAAACATTTTTAATAAAGGTATTTTTGAAGAGTATATTAAAATTAAGACAAGTGCTGATGGTAACGATCTTGGAATGCATTTGTCTCACCTTTTCCACATTCTTAACTCACCCGAAAATAGAAGATTAAAAAACCTTGATGAACACTTATCTGAGTTTCCTTATGTAAATGGTAAACTGTTTGATGAACCATTAACACCTGCACAGTTTGATAATGAAATGCGCAGAATTTTACTTTCCTGTTGTGATCTTGATTGGGGCAAAATTTCTCCGGCTATTTTCGGTTCTTTGTTTCAGGCGGTAATGAATCCTGAGGAAAGAAGAAATCTTGGTGCTCATTATACTTCCGAAAAAAATATTCTTAGAGTTATTAAACCATTATTTCTTGATGAACTTTACAAAGAATTTGAATCTGTTAAGAACAACACAAAGCAGTTAAAAGAGTTTCATAAAAAACTTTCAACTCTCAAGTTTCTTGATCCTGCCTGCGGTTGTGGAAATTTTCTTGTTATTACTTATCGCGAACTTAGACTTCTTGAAATTGAAATTCTTAAAGTGCTTAGTAAAAACAGCCAGCTTGAGAGCGATATTAAAAATATTATCTGGATTGATATAGACCAGTTTTACGGTATTGAAATTGAAGAATGGCCTGCACGTATTTCTGAAGTTGCTATGTGGCTTATTGATCATCAGATGAATATGAGAGTTAGTGAAGAGTTTGGCGAGTACTTTGTCCGTCTTCCATTAAAGAAAACAGCAAATATTTTTTGTGATAATGCTTTACGAATTGATTGGGGCAGTATCATTATAAAAAACGAAATTGATATTACCGCGGATGTTACAAACATTATAAAGATTAGTGAACCACCACCACATTACAATACTGTTAATGTTTACACAAAAGAAGTTAATGTTATAGAATCAAGTTCTGATAAAAAAACAATTTCTGATAAAACTACGTTTGATTACATCCTTGGTAATCCTCCGTTTATCGGCAAGCATTTGCAAAATGAAGAGCAGAAAAAAGATATTGAAAATATTTTTAGTGGAATTAAAGGTGCAGGTGTTCTTGATTATGTTACTTGCTGGTATATAAAAGCCGCCAGACTTATTCAGAACACAAACACAAAAGTTGCTTTTGTTTCTACTAATTCTATTTCGCAGGGTGAACAGCCAGGTATTCTCTGGAATGTTCTATTTAATCTTTATGGAATTAAAATCCATTTTGCACATAGAACATTTAAATGGTCTAACGAAGCAAGAGGTAAAGCTGCTGTACACGTTGTTATTATAGGATTTGCAAATTATGATACTAAAGAAAAGTACTTATTTGAGTATGATGATATAAAAGGTGAACCACACTCATCAAAAGTTAGGAATATTAATCCTTATTTGGTTGAAGGAAGAGACTTAACTATTCAGAAAAGTAAATCTCCAATTTGTGATGTTCCGGCTATCACTTTTGGAAGTATGCCGAATGATGGTGGCCATCTTTTATTAAATGATGTTGAAAAAGATGAGCTATTGAAGAATCATCCTGAAGCAAAAAAGTTTGTAAGAGTTTTAATCAGTTCTAAAGAATATTTAAATAACATCAATAAATGGTGTCTATGGCTTGTAAATGTCGAACCAATTGTGCTAAGACAATTTTCTGAAATCATGAAAAAATTGGATGAAGTAAAAGTTCATCGCCAAAATAGTAATAGAATGGCAACTAAGAAACTTGCAGCATATCCAGCTTTATTTGGAGAGATAAGACAGCCGACTTCAGAGTATATATTTGTCCCGTTAACAACCTCTGAGAACAGAAAATATATCCCATTTGATATGATTAGCAAAAATAAAATTGCTAATAATACAGTAAGTCTAATTCCGAAAGCTTCAAAATATCATTTTGGAATTCTGACTTCTGAAATGCATATGATTTGGGTAAAGTATGTTTGTGGTAGATTAAAAAGTGATTATAGATATTCAAACGATATTGTTTACAACAACTTTCCCTGGCCCGAAAATCCAACAGAAAATCAAATTAAACTTGTAGAAGAAAAAGCACAAAAAGTTTTAGATACAAGAAAAGAATTTCCTAACAGCAGTCTCGCAGATTTATACGATCCTCTTACAATGCCGCCAGCATTAGTAAAAGCACACCAGGAATTAGACAAAGCAGTAGATTTATGCTATCGTCCACAACCTTTTCCAAGCGAAACAAAAAGAATAGAGTTTTTATTCGAACTTTATGAGAAATACACTAAGCCATTGCTTTCAGAAAAGAAAACGAAGAAAAAGAAATAAAATACCTTGACCCCCAACAATCCTGGTCAAACATTTTTACAGATATCAATATCATTAAAGGATTTATATTGCTATTAACATTTAAGATTAAAAGAAAATCAATATGATTGAACAAATTAAAAGCAGCTTAGACAATCCAAATCAACTTGAAAAACTGTATCGTGAAAACAAAACAGCCTTTAAAAAAGAGTTTAATAAATTATATCCCGAGGTAAAAGAAAACACAACTGCTCAAATCTGGAATGAAAGATTAAACTTTGAAAGTGAAGAAATATCCTGGGGCACAAAAAACGAATTATTATTTGTAGTCATAACCTCGTTGCTTGCAGGCTTTATTGCAAAGCTGCCGCAGTTTTTTGGTTTTGCAGAGGAATTCTATTACTCAAGAAATATTTCCTTTGCGGTTTTTCCATTGTTAGCTGCTTACTTTGCCTGGAAGCAAAACACACCAACAAAAAAGATAGTTATAGTTTCAATTGCAATTTTAGTCTCGGTATTGTTTATAAACTTTCTTCCCAACAACAATCAAAGCGATACATTGATTCTGGCTTGCATTCATTTGCCATTGTTTTTATGGGCTGTACTCGGTTTTACATATTTGGGTAATGATGTAAAAAATACTCAAAGACGATTGGAATTTTTTCGCTACAACGGTGATCTTGTTGTGATGACTGCAATAATACTTCTTGCAGGCGGATTGTTTACAGCTTTAACGATTAATCTTTTCAGTCTTATAGATATTCATATAGAAGAATTTTATTTTAAGAATATTGCCATCTGGGGTTTAGCAGCTACGCCAATTGTAGGGACTTATCTTGTTCAAACAAATCCGCAATTAGTAAATAAAGTATCGCCTGTAATTTCAAAAATCTTTACTCCATTAGTTTTGGTTACACTTGTAATTTACCTGATAGCTGTAATCTATACAGGCAAAGATCCATACAACGACAGGGAATTTTTATTAATATTTAATATGCTGCTTATTGGTGTAATGGCAATAACATTTTTCTCAATTGCAGAAAGCTCAAAGACATCCGGCAGTAAAATTACAATAGTAATGTTGTTCGCACTCTCAATCGCAACAATTATCGTAAACGGAATAGCACTATCGGCAATTATTTTCAGAATTTCGGAATTTGGAATTACACCAAACCGTCTTGCTGTTTTGGGCAGCAATATTCTTATCCTTTCAAATTTGCTTTTTATGTCTTACAGATTATTAAAAACAGTGAAAGATATTAATGAGATTGAGAAGGTTGGAAACAGCATAGCTTTCTTTTTACCCGTTTACAGTTTATGGACGATCATAGTAACGTTTGTGTTCCCCATAATTTTTAATTTTAAATGATTTAAAGGTAAGTCAGAACTTAAACAAACACATATCTTCTTTGCCTCCCGATTTATAAGCAGAAATTTAAAAGATGTGTGTTAATTAAAAATTGATATATGTACTTCACTTCTTTTGTTTTATAACGCCATCCTTAATTTCAAGAATAATGTCTGCAAGTTTCATCAGTTCAGGATTGTGGGTCACAATAACAAATGTTTTCTTAAAGTTATCGCGTAGATCAAAAAGCAGTTTATGAATTGAATCACTATTTGCAGAATCCAAATTACCTGTTGGTTCATCCGCAAAAATTATTTTGGGATCATTAGCCAAAGAGCGGGCAACCGCCACTCTTTGCTGTTCACCGCCGGAAAGTTCAGCAGGTTTGTGTTCCGCACGATCCTTTAATCCAACAATTTCTAAAAGTCTTAATGAATTTTCAGAAGCAAATTTTAAGTTAACACCTTTTATCATTTGAGGGATAGAAACATTTTCTAACGCAGTAAACTCCGGCAATAGATGATGGAACTGAAAAACAAATCCCATATTTTCATTTCTAAATTTAGCAAGCTTATCATTATTAAAATCAAAAATATTTTTTTGTTCGAAGAAAACTTTTCCGCTATCGGGTCTGTCCAATCCTCCAAGCAAATGCAGCAAAGTCGATTTACCCGCACCGGAAGCACCCACAATAACAGAAATTTTATTGTCTTCAATATCAACTGAAATAGATTTAAGAACTTCTAGCTTAACCTTTTTAGCTGATTGATATGACTTAGAAATATTTTCAGATGATAAAATAATACTCATATCTACTATTCCCATTTAATTGCTTGTAACGCATCAACTTTGGCGGCTCTCTTTGCAGGTATAAGTGATGCGATGAAAGAAAGAAACAATGATGCACCTGCAATCACAAAGAAATCCCAAAATCTAATTTCTAAAGGAAGTGAATCAATTTTATATTGTGTTGGATCAAGTGGATAAATGTTGTACTGTATTTGCAGAAAGCAGATTATGTAGCCGAGTATAACTCCTAATCCTGTGCCAATTAATCCAATCATCAATCCTTCAAACATAAATATTTTTAAGATAGAATTTTCTTTTGCACCCATAGATCTAAGAATTCCAATATCTCTTTTCTTCTCAATAACTGACATTGAAAGCGAACCAAGAATATTGAAAGTGGCAACAGCTATAATTAAAGAAAGCAAAATGTACGCAACCCATCTTTCAATCCGCATAACAGTGTAAAGTTCTTTGTGAAAATCGTACCAGGTATTTATTTCAAATGTATTTTTATCAAGATTCGATTCAAGATAGTCCTTAGCTTTAAAAGAATTATCAGAGTTATTCAACTTAATTTCAAATCCTTGATAACCATCTTTATATCCCAATAAATATTGGGCTTCACTTAAATAAGTAAATGCTAAAGCCTCATCATACTCATTATTCTTTGAGCTAAAGATTCCACGCACAACAAATTGCTGAGTGTTGGGCATTCCAAATTGCGCAATTAATTTTTCAATTCGGGCAGGGGAGATTATTGTAATTGTGTCATCCACCAGCACTTGTAAACGATCAGCTAATCTCAAACCGATTAATATTCGAGGTATATCATCAGCTTCATTCAATTCACCGCTGCCGAATAAAATGTTATCCTTGTTGTTATAAATATCTTCTGCGTTGTTTAGATCAATTCCTTTAAGCGATATTACTTGTGTAATTCCATGATTAAACGCCAAAACTTTTCCGCTTACAAAAGGTGCAAATGATTTAATATCAGGAGTTGATTTTATGATTGAACTTACCTTTTCATAATCATCGTCTGAACTTTCAACTTTGTATTCAACTCTAAGATGTGGATCAAAGTTCATCAGAAAAGATGTAACCAAACTACCAAAACCATTAAAAACAGAAAGCACAACTATAAGTGCAGCAACGCCGAGAGTGATTCCAGCAATTGAAATAAAAGAAATAATTGTAATGAAATTAATTTTATGCTTTGATAGAAGATATCGCTTAGCAATGAATTTCTCGTAACTCATTAATCAAACCTCAAAGCTGAAACCGGGTTGATTCTTGAAGCAAAATAACTTGGAATGACAGCCGCTAATAAAGATAAAATAAAAGTTACTATTGAAACTAAAAGAAATACATCCAGACTTAATTCAATTGGGACTCTTGTAACAAAATACACACTTGATGGAACTTTGATAATATCTAATTCTAATTGCAGAAACATTAAAAACCATGCAAGGATGTTTCCGGCAATAATTCCAATTGCCGATAAATAAATTCCCTGGTAAAAAAATATTTTAATTATTGATGATCCTTTAGCACCAAGTGATTTTAGAATTCCAACTGCATTTGTCTTCTCAAGTACAAGCATAAGTAATGCGCTAATTATGTTAAAAACAGCTACGATAATTATCAGACCCAAAACAATTGGTATTGGTTTTTTTTGAAGTTCAATCCAGGAAAATATATTTCTGTAAATTTCATAAATTGTTCTTGCGTAATAAGGGTAGCGTAATCCTTTTCTAATCACTTGTGCAATGCTGTCAATTTTATTTACGGAATTTAATTTGATATCAATCCCATTTATCTCTCCCGGCATAGAGAATAGATTTTGTGCAGTGCTAAGTCCAGTATAACCGATCATGTTATCATACTCAGCCAAGCCGCTTTCAAAAATTCCATCAACAAAAAAGCTTTGGATGTTGGGTAGATCGTCCATCGAAGGAATCTTATCATTCTTCAATGCAAAGAGAGTTACTTTATCTCCTAATTTGATTAACAATTTTGTAGCTAATGTTTTTCCAATTACCAGAGAATTTTCTTTATGAAGATTTAATTCACCCTCAATCATATTTGATTTTATTTTTTCAATCTCTCTGCCTTCAACAATTCCTTTAATATTGATTCCTTCTTTACGATTCTTTGTACTGATAATAGCGAGCTTGGAAATTGAAGGGGAAATGAAATCTATCTGATCGTTAATCTTGTTCTTTAATTTTAATAAATATTCATTAGCTTTTGGTAAAGACTCTTTATAGGATAAAATCTTAATATGCGAATCAAAGTCGGTTATTTTTTGAGTTAGAGTTTTTTCAAATCCATTTAAAACACTTAAAGCAATAATTAACGTGGCAACACCGAGTGAAATCCCAACAATGCTAATTACAGATATCAGATTTAGCAATCTGGAGTCTTTGTTAGAAAGAATATATCTTCTCGATACAAAAAAGGCGAAATTCATTTATAAACGATTGATTTTTGTTGAGGACAATTTAAAGATTCTATTAGTCCCAAAAAATTGTTTTTTAGAACTCAAACGTATATATTTTCACCTCGTTTTTTAAGATTAATGGTATTTCGGGGTGTAGTCCCGAAGAATATTCGAGATAAACTCCGTCCGGTTATCGCGTCCCGATTTGATCGGGAAGGTCGCAGGTTCTTAAGATTATTGAAAATTAGAGATGAATAATAAGATTATTCGGGGCGTAGCGTAGTCCGGTTATCGCGCCTGCTTTGGGAGCAGGAGGTCGCAGGTTCGAATCCTGCCGCCCCGACAAGAATTCCCTTTAACTTTGTAATTTAATTATTGTGTATTTTGAGCGCCCGTAGCTCAATTGGATAGAGCATCAGCCTTCTAAGCTGAGGGTTAGTGGTTCGAGTCCACTCGGGCGTACAATTGAAATTTTGGTTGCCCGATGATATTGGATAGAGCATCAGCCTTCTAATTTGAGGGTTAAGGTTCTGGCCAAGCCATCCCTATGGGAGAGTCCACTCGGGCG
>Ga0172367_10000338_pt1 | contig 71345 bp, 60 predicted proteins | sample Lak10m_FD_114542 | JGI IMG/M metagenome (GOLD analysis project Ga0172367, IMG submission 114542) | Freshwater microbial communities from Kabuno Bay, South-Kivu, Congo - kab_022012_10m | ecosystem: Environmental > Aquatic > Freshwater > Lake | place: Democratic Republic of the Congo: South-Kivu... | reverse complement strand
TTCAAAGAATTCCAAAAAATATTGAGCGAGCGACGGGACTCGAACCCGCGACAGTCGGCTTGGGAAGCCGAAACTCTACCAACTGAGTTACGCTCGCAAAATCAATATCAAAATTACTAAGGAATATCTAAATATTCAACATTTATCTTTTATTTTGTATTCAAAATAATTTATCGTTTTGACAAAGTGAATCAAAAAACAAAAAATATTCTGCAGAAATCTCTTACAATCATTATTCCGGGTATTATTTTTATCCTCTGGGATACCTGGGTAATTTATCCCGTAAAATTATTAGTTGTACTCCTGCATGAAATCAGTCACGGAATAGCCTCGGTTATGTCGGGGGGTGTCATCAAGTCGATCGAGATAAGTTACGAGCTTGGCGGAGTCTGTAAGTCGCAGGGTGGAGTTCCGTTTATTGTAGCGTTTGCCGGTTATCCGGGGAGCGTGATCTGGGGAAGCCTCATTTTTCTTTCGGCAGATTATCCCAAATACGGTAAATATTTTCTTTCAGCCTTAGCAGCTATCTTCATTTTCGTTACAGCAAATTACATTACCGGTGCGCCGGGGATAATTATCAGTCTGAGTTTTTCCATAATTTTCTGGGTCGCTCCCAGGTACCTAAACAGAACATATAATCATTTATTTTTCAGGATATTGGGACTAAGTTCTGTATTTTATGCATTTCTTGATATAAAGCAGGATTTGTTTTATGCAGGATATCGGGAAACTGATGCAGAACTTCTGGAAAGTATTACGGGAATCAGTGCATGGTTCTGGGGAATACTATGGCTTTCAATTTCAGCCGGAGTGATTTATTTCCTTTTTACAAAAACGAAAGAATATAAATTTTAGCCTCGATAAAAGGTGTACCCCCGATAGGAATCGAACCTATGCACCCGGCTCCGGAGGCCGGCGCTCTATCCACTGAGCTACGGGGGCAGATGTAATAAATTCAAGCAAAATGAAATCGATAAAATAAGCGATATGGATTTCAAACTGTAACTTTTTTATCCAAATGGATAAAAAATTAAAATTACTACAGCAAAAATAGGAAACTCAGAGCGATCTCAAAACTTTATAGCATTTAATAATTCTGAATTACTATTTATCCAAGAAATAAATTTTTGGTTTGGTAGTTCAAAGCAAAGAAAATAGAGCCGGCTTTTCATTTTTCAAGACCTGAGCGATTTTTTTCGCATACGCATCTGCACCATTCCTGATTCTTGCTTTTTCGAGCGAAGACTGATCATACTCAGATGATTCACGTTTTATTTCAGATAAGATAGTAACGCCGGCGATAATACTCTTATAGTATTTATTCTTTGTGTCGAGATCGATATTATCACCTTTTTCAATAAGCATGTATGCCGCATTTTGATAAAGACCAAAAGCAACCTCAAGTTTCCGGAATTTTTCGTTCTTTGAAGCAACACCGAAAAAGTAAAGTGCATCCTCCCGCTTTTTTGAATCGTTACGTGATTGCTTTTGATAGATTAAAGCATTCTGATATGCTTCTTCCGCTTCTTTCTCTGATATTTCACAGGCTGTCACTAATAATGCGATAATGATGAAAAATGATACAAAAAATCTGTTCATCCTCACTCCGATTTCTGTTTATTTATGAATACAAAAATATTTCCGACCATAAGAAAAAGAAGACCAAATGAAAATTCCAATTCCGGACCATGTTGATTGGCGCTTTCAATATCTGTCATCCATAACGCTAATAAAATGATTAATGAACATACTGCTGAAATAGCTCCGATTAATCGTAATGCGAAAATGTTTTTCTTCAGAATGAAGAAAAATCCCAGAATAACAACGATACATAGACTTATAGAAAACGCAGAAATATCAACCCAAATCCAGATATTTTGCTCGCCTGTCATTTGTGTAAAAAACGGCAAAATACTGATTGGATAATCACCGAGATTTGCAATTGGCAGGAACAAAGCCGTAAAAATCAGCAGTATGCCTGAAACCGGGAAAAATAAATTGAAGTTCTCAGTTCTTTTCATCGTGCTTTATTTTTAATAATTGTTTTATCATAAATTAAAATCAGTAGCGCTGAGATGATTGCGAGAATCGCAAACATAATCCACATCAGGTCTGGATTTCTCATATCTCTTGCAAAAAGTCCGTAAAACTGTCCGGAGAGTATTCCGCCAAACAGGTTCCCGAGTGCGACGCACCAGTAAAAATAACCCATATAGAGTGCAACTTTACCCGGAGGAGCTATTTTTCCCGTATATTCTTTGGATTTAGGACTGGCCATCATCTCACCAAAAGAAAAAATTAATAGCCCGGCAATTATCAACCAGGCTGATTCTCCCATCACAAAAGTGAAAAATGTTATGGATGTGATTAAAACTCCCCAGAAAATAGTTGTGAAAGGTTTTAATTTACTAATGGCATACGAAACAAAAACCTGGAATAATATGATAGCACCCGCATTAAGATTAATGATATATTCGGGATTTATCTGACCGGGGACTGCCATGGAATTCCTGATATTCTCAGCATTTAAATTAATGCCTATGGCTGCCACGAAATTGAGGACATCATTCAGCATTGATGATGTATCAACAAAATCTCTGATATAATTGGGCAGGGTCATAAAAATCTGGTTAAACGATGTCCAGAATCCTGACATAAGCAGCAGGAAAAGCCCAAATTTCCAGTCACCTGTTTTCATTTTTTGGAAGTACCAACCTTGAGACTTTTTGCCGGAAATCTTTATAATATGGTCAAATACAAGGTTGATCACTAACCAAAGTCCCGCTGTAAGCCATATCTGAGACCAGGTAAACGTGCCATCGCTAGTAAATTTTGAACCCATGACAAGTATAAATAGCAGACCGAAAATAAAAAGAAAAAATCGCCCGTTGCCAAGTACCTCAACCATGTCCGAGAGCACTACCTTGAGATTACGCGGTGACTTTGATGTTTTTTCCTGAGTGGGCTCTTTGTAAAAAATCGAAACCAATATTAAATTCACAAATGCCCAGAGTGAGGAGGAAATAAATACATAATTCCAATCCATAGCCCTCACAAGACCGGCGATTATTGGTCCGATGAATCCTCCGATATTCACCATCATATAAAATATCCCAAAACCGATTGAGGCGGTTTTTTCATTTGTGACAGTTGAGATAGTGCCTATAATAACTGGTTTGAACATTGCTGCTCCCAGAGCAACCAATAAAAAAGCCAGGAAAAATGTTGGAAATGTTGTGAACTGTCCTAAGAGATAATAAGCAGGTATCATAACCAGGTAGGCAGAGATCAGCATTTTTTTGAAACCATATCTATCGGCAAGAGCGCCAGTGACAACCGGGAATAAATATAAAAAGAATGTGGTCACTCCCTGAAGCACTCCGCGATCCTCTTCTGAGAATCCCAAACCTCCGGATGCGACAGAACCTGTAATGTATAATGATGAAACGGTAAAAAATCCATACCATGACATTCTCTCAAATATTTCCATCGTGTTGGCTATCCAGAATGTCTGTGGAAAATCTTTAATCTTAATATTATTGCGCATTCATATTGTATTTTAGTGAAAAAACTAAGATAAAATAATTTTTAATTATCACAAATTAATATGAAGTAATCATTAGATATTTGGAGTTAGCAGATCAGAAACTCCTTATGAAACAAACGAGACCTTAAAAGTCACTATTGCCTTCATTCCGATATCTTATTCGAATCAATTATCATACTCAGATCTTCGTAGGTTTCAGCGTTCTTTTAATACTGTTTCATTCATCAAAAATAGATCTAAAAAAAATTTAGTTAACAATTAGATTGCAACGTGTTTCCATTATGATTGCAATCATTTTCGGTACAGAACATAAGAGCAAATAAATGATATTATAAATCCGGGATAGAAATATCTGACAAATATTCAATCTGAATTGAATTCAATTGGGATTAAAGAAAAATACTGATTAAATTAGTAGCATTAAATTGATTTTAACCTATGGATAAAGTAATATTAAGCACTGAATTGCCGGATCAAATTCTTTCTCACAGAGGAAAAGTAAGAGATATTTATGATCTTGGGGATTATTTCCTTTTTATTTCCAGTGATAGGATCTCCGCATTTGATGTTATTATGGAACAGGGTATTCCCGGCAAGGGAAAAATTCTCAACAAGATATCGAAATTCTGGTTCGATTATACCGCCGAAATTGTCCCTAACCATTTTATTACTGATGATGTAAGTTATTATCCCTGCTCATGCGAAAAGCACCGCGATCTGCTTGATGGAAGGAGTATGCTGGTGCGAAAAGTTAAAATAATACCTCTTGAGTGTATTGTTAGAGGTTACATTTCCGGTTCTGCATGGAAGGACTACCAGTTAACAGGCACTATCTGCGGTGCGAAAGTTAAGGAAGGATTGAGAGAATCAGATAAATTTGATTACCCGGTTTTTACACCATCTACAAAAGCCGAAATTGGTCAGCACGATGAAAATATCAGTGAGGAGCAGGCAATAAATCTTGTTGGTGAACATAATTACAACTTCATAAAGAAGGCAGCGATTGAAATTTATCTCCTAGCCAATGAGTATGCAGAAACGCGAGGTATTATTATTGCTGATACGAAAATGGAATTCGGCATATCAAATAATGAAATAATTATTGCCGATGAGCTGTTAACCCCGGATTCATCCAGATTCTGGGATGCCAGTAAATATTCTCCCGGTTCTCAACAAATCAGTTATGATAAACAATATCTCAGAGATTATTTAACTTCAATCGGATTCAACAAACAACCACCGCCTCCGTTGCTCCCTGAGGAAGTTATTAATAATACATTAAAAAAATATAACGAAGTGTTAACTAAATTAACGACCTTAAAAAACTAAATGTTCCCCAAAAAAATTGAAATTATTAATTCTCAAAACTTAAAAATCGTGTGGGATAACGATCAGACATCTGTTATTCCACTTGTAAAATTGAGAAATAATTGTCCCTGCGCGGTATGCAAAGCAGATAAAGATGAGAAAGGAGATAGTTATATCCCTCTCTATTATGGCGACCAGTTAAAAGTTAGTGAAATCAATCTACTAGGATACTATGCCATCAGTATTGGTTGGCAGGATGGTCATAATACCGGCATTTATGAATTCAGTCACCTCTTTAAACTCTCAGAATAGCTTTAAATGGTACTCCCAAATCAACTGACCACACTAAGGATAATACTGACTCCGGTTTTTTTATTCTTTTTCCTCTCGGAAAATCCGGTTTATATAAGAATTTCGTTACTTATTTATCTTATTGCTGCAATCACTGACTGGTATGATGGATGGCTTGCCCGGAAATTTGATTATATTACAGACTGGGGAAAGTTTATGGATCCTCTTGCTGACAAGGTCCTGAACTCTACAGCTTTTATAGGACTTGTGCTGGTGAATTATATCGAATTATGGATGGTTCTCATAATTATCATCAGGGACATACTTGTTACTGCTTTAAGGCTTTATGCTGATTATAAGAAGAAAGGGATAATCACTTCAAAAAGTGCTAAATGGAAAACTTTCCTTCAAATGGCATTTCTTTATTATTGTTTGTTATTATATGGTTTCGAAACTTTCAGTAATCTTCCTGAGAATATTAATACCTGGATTATTTTACTCTCGAATCAACAAAGTATCTATTATGCTATGCTTGCAATTACTATTTTGACAGTATATACGGGTATTGAATACATCTATAAGAATAAAAAAAATCTGCGGAGTATATTCAAAAATGAAAATTAACCCGATCGTAAAACTTCTCGGGAGCGGTTTTTATACCGGTTATATTCCCTATGCTTCAGGAACTTTCGCAAGTCTCTTAGCGGTTTTGATTTATTTATTTGTCCCAGGTTTTCATATTCCGCTTGTTCATATTCTGGTGCTGAGTATTGTAATTGTGATTGGAATTCCTATAAGTACCAAATTTGAAGAAATTTATGGAAAAGATCCAAAAGAATGCACAATTGACGAATTCGCCGGAACATGGATAAGTCTGCTCTTTATCCCAAAAAATATTATTTTTGTTGTGGCAATATTTATCCTTTGGCGTGTTGCTGACATTCTCAAACCATATCCAGCCAATATTGCAGAAAATTTGGAAGGGGGCATTGGTGTTATGCTTGATGACATTATTGCCGCTGTATATGTGTTCATTTTTAGTCATTTGATACTACATTTTATTATCTGAATATGAAAGCCTACTTAATCTCTATTGGTGATGAATTACTTATTGGTCAGACGGTCAATACCAATGTTTCGTTTATTGCAGAAAAACTTACTGAAGTTCAGATTCCCGTCGTAAAAACATCAGTCATAAGTGATACGGCTGATGGCATTCTCGCTGAACTCGATCTTGCAGGAAAAATTGCTGAACTGATCATAATTACAGGTGGACTTGGTCCAACTCATGATGATGTGACAATGAAATCAATTCTGAGATTCTTTAATTCAGAACCTGTGATGAATGAAATTGTTCTGGGTGATATTAAAAGTTTTTTTGAAAAGAGGGGAAAGGAATTAACTGAAACCAACAGGTTACAGGCATTAGTACCGGATGTCGCCAAACCCATCAGGAATTTTAAAGGGACTGCGCCAGGAAACTGGATCGAAAAAGACGGGAAAGTTTTTGTTACAATGCCCGGAGTACCTTATGAAATGAAAGATATGTTTGTTACAACGGTTCTGCCCTGGATTACAGAAAAAGTTGGGATAAGAGAACATGAGACTTTCACAAAAAACCTGATGACAACGGGTATCGCTGAATCAGTATTATTTGACCGTCTCGGAAATCTGGATGAACTTCTCGGAGCATCAACAATGGCTTTTTTACCTAATCAGTATGGGGTGAAGCTCCGTATCACCACCAGAGGAACCACACAAGAAGAATGTCATAATAAAATGACTGAAATCGAGCAGAAAATCCGTATGGTTGCCGGCAGGTACATTTACGGCATAAACGATGACAAACTCGAACATATTATAGGGAAGCTTCTGATAGAAAGAGATTTAACACTTTCTATCGCTGAATCATGTACCGGGGGATTGATAAGCCACAGGATAACGAATGTGCCCGGTAGCAGCAATTTTTTTGAAAGATCGGTAGTAAGCTACAGTAATGGGGCAAAAGTAGAATTTCTCAGAGTTAATGAAGATTTTTTACATAATTACGGAGCTGTTAGTTTTGAAGTTGCCAGACAGATGGCAGAAGGTATCAGGGCAGTCAGCATGACAGATATCGGACTTTCCGTTACGGGAATAATGGGCCCGGGAGGTGGAACTGTTAATAAACCAGTTGGTTTGGTTTATATTGGTATCTGTGATGATAAGGTTTGTACTGCAAAAGAATTCAGGTTTGGAGAAGAACGAATACTAAATAAGGAAAGAACATCTCAGGCGGCTCTTGATATGTTAAGACGCCATCTACTAGGTATTCCTTATGACGAGTAGGCTTTTTATTTCGCTTGAAATCCCTATTGAAAACGTCAGGCATTTGGTAAATAATCTGAGAGCATTTTTTACATCAGAAGACAATTTCAGGATTGAAAAGCCGGAGAAAATGCATATTACTCTAAAATTTCTCGGTGATACCGATAACAAAATGATTCCTTATTTACAGAATGTGATTAACGAGATAGGACATGATGTTTTTTCTTTCGAATCCAGCTTTAGTCATTTCGGTTTTTTTGGCCATCCGAATAACCCGAGGATTTTATGGATTGGACTGAAAAATGAAGAAAAGATAAAAACCGTTGCTAAAAAGTTGGAGAAAAAACTTGAGGTTCAGGGATTTGAAGCTGAAAAGAGACCTTTTAATGCGCATCTGACTATCTCAAGACTGAGAGGCACAGAGAATGACGAAAAAATTAAACTGATAAATAATTTGCAACTACCTGCTGAAAATTTCATGCTGAGAAAGGTCAGTTTGTTCAATAGTGAATTGAGTCAAAGAGGTAGTATTTATTCAAAAATACACGAAATTGAATTGAAACAGGAGTAAAAATGAGTCTGGAAAAAGATGCCCGGTTAAAAATACTTGAAGATACTATCTTTAATATTGAGAAAACACATGGGAAAGGTACCATTATGCGGCTTGGAGACGGTGTTATCAATAAAGTTGATTTCATCCCGACGGGTTCACTGTCCCTGGATTTTGCTCTGGGAATCGGCGGCATCCCCCGCGGCAGAATTATTGAAATTTATGGCCCGGAATCATCGGGTAAAACCACACTTTGTCTGCACATAATTGCCGAGGCACAGAAAAAGGGCGGATTAGCTGCGTTTATTGATGCAGAGCATGCACTTGATGTAAACTATGCTAAGAATCTGAAAGTCGATGTAAAAAATTTATTGATCTCACAGCCCGATTATGGCGAGCAGGCTTTGGAAATCGCAGATACTCTTGTTCGAAGTAATGCAATTGATGTCATCGTTATTGACTCTGTTGCTGCTCTTGTTCCGCGTGCGGAAATAGAAGGTGACATGGGCGATCCTCAAATGGCAGTTCAGGCGAGGCTAATGTCTCAGGCACTGAGAAAACTGACAGGTGCTATAAGCAAATCGAAAACCTCACTGATTTTTACTAACCAGTTGAGAAGCAAGATAGGTGTCATATTTGGAAATCCGGAAACAACAACAGGTGGCAATGCTCTGAAATTCTATGCCTCTGTCAGGCTGGATGTTCGACGGATTGCGCCAATCAAGTCCGGGAATGATGTTGTTGGAAACAGAACTAAGGTCAAAATAGTAAAAAGTAAAGTGGCGCCTCCTTTCAGGGAAGTTGAATTTGATATACTATATAATGAAGGAATAAGCAAAACAGGTGATGTATTAGACCTTGCTGTGGAGCATAATATTGTTAAGAAGAGCGGTGCATGGTTTACATATGGCGAAGACAGATATCAGGGTAAAGAGCAATTCAGGCAGAAGATGATTGAGCAGCCGGAATTATTTAAATCTCTTGATATTGAAGTCCGGACAAAATTGGGTATGAAATTGGAAGAAAACCAAGACTCCGGCAGTTAGTTTTTGGATAAGATCAATAAAGTCAGGCTTATCGATGGTAACTTATGTATTACTTTTGAAAGCGGAAGTGAAAAAGTTTTTAAGGCAGCAAAGGATACAGCAGTTGATACTGAGATTGATACCGATTTTAAAAAAGAATTTTTCAGAGTCAGAAATCGTGCTTTAAGAATTATTGGTAAAAGGGATCATTCGACGAGTGAATTGAAAATGAAACTCTCCCAGAAGGGCGAAGATTCAGTTTTGATTGATGCAGTCATTGACGATCTCGTTGAATATGGATATCTCAATGACAAGGAATTTCTGGCGAAATTTATCGATTATCAGCTTAAACAAAATAAAAGAAGTAAACGAAAGATCCTGAATTCATTAAAATCGAAAGGTATTGATGCTGAATATTCCGAAGAAAATTCAGCATTTATAAGCGATGAAGATGAGAGAATATCAGCAGAGTTTTGGGCCGGGAAAAAGTATAAAACACTGTTGAAACGATTCGATGACCCGAGAAAAATAAATGAGAAGTTATTCGCTTTTTTAGAATCAAAAGGATTTGGTTATCAAGCAATTGTTGAAGCAGTTAAAAAAGTGATCAGTAATAATTTGAAAGAAGGAAAGGAAGAAAATAATGAATAAATTTGTTGGGCTTGACTACTATGATATTAAAAGCCTGTTGACAGAAGAAGAAATAATGATAAGGGATTCTGTCAGAGAATTTGTTGATAATGAAGTTATTCCTGTAATTGAGAAGCACTACCGTGAAGGGACATTTCCGATGGATCTTGTCACAAAGATGGGGGAACTTGGTCTGTTTGGAGTTACTCTGCCAGCAGAATATGGTTGTGCCGGATTAAATAGCATCTGCTACGGGCTTGTTACTCAGGAACTTGAAAGGGGTGATAGCGGGGTAAGGAGTTTTGTTTCTGTACAGAGCAGCCTTGTGATGTATCCAATTTTTACATTTGGAACTGAGGACCAGAGACGAAAATGGCTGCCGAAATTGGCTGCAGGAGAAAAAATCGGCTGTTTTGGTTTGACGGAACCTGATTTTGGATCAAATCCCTCCGGAATGATCACTAAAGCAGAAAAAGTGGATGGTGGGTTCATTCTCAACGGTGCAAAAATGTGGATTACGAACGGGACTCTTGCTGATGTAGCAGTTGTATGGGCAAAACTTGATGGAGTTGTAAGGGGCTTTCTGGTTGAAAAAGGATTCAAGGGATTCGCAGCACCCGAGATGAAAAATAAACATTCACTCAGAGCCTCTGTTACTTCTGAGCTTACCTTTCAGGATGTGTTCGTTCCGGAAGAAAACCTATTACCCGGAAGCAAAGGGCTAAAATCACCACTGATGTGCCTGAATCAGGCGCGTTACGGTATCGCTTGGGGTGTGACAGGGTCTATGCTGGCTTGTTATGATTCGGCTCTTAATTATGCCAAATCGAGAATTCAGTTCGGAAAGCCGATTGCTTCTTTCCAGTTAACCCAGGCAAAATTTGCTTATATGGTTACTGAGATCACTAAAGCTCAATTATTAAATCAGCAGTTGGGAAAACTTAAAGATGCCGGTAATGTTAAGCCATCGCAGATTTCTCTCGCAAAAAGAAATAATTGCGAAATTGCACTCAATATTGCGAGAATGTCGAGGGAGATACTTGGCGCAAACGGAATTCTGGATGAGTATCCCATAATGCGTCATTCGGCTAATCTGGAATCGGTAAAAACTTATGAGGGTACTCACGAAATGCATACTCTTATTCTGGGTGCCGATGTTACCGGAATTGAAGCATTCAATTAAAATCAGGTCATAAAATGGATCAAAAATTTGTATATGAAGGAATTACCTTCGATGATATTCTTCTTTTGCCTGCCCAAAGCAGTGTTTTACCTCGTGAAACTGACCTTAAATCTTTCCTGACAACGGATATCAGACTGAATATTCCGTTTATTTCAGCGGCAATGGATACAGTGACTGAAGCTGAAATGGCTATCGCAATGGCTGCTCAGGGTGGAATAGGAATTATTCATAAAAATCTGTCGATTTCAAGACAGGCAGAAGAAGTTGATAAAGTTAAGAGATCAGAGAGTGGAATGATCCATAAGCCAATTACGATCGGTCCTGACCGAACCGTTGATGAAGCTGTTAACATTATGGCTAAATACAGAATTTCCGGGATTCCCATCGTGGACGAGAATCAACATTTAATTGGAATTTTAACTAACCGGGATCTCCGTTTTGAACCAAATCTTAAACTTCCTGTAAGGGAAGTAATGACATCATCTAATCTTATAACCGCACCGCAGGGAACTACTCTTGAACAGGCTGAAAAGATACTCCAGAAACATCGTATAGAGAAACTTCCTGTAGTTGATAAGAAAGGAAGACTTATTGGACTGATCACATTCAAAGATATTGCTAAGAAGAAAAAGTTTCCTGATGCCTGCAAAGACGAACTTGGCAGACTCCGGGTGGGTGCGGCTGTGGGGGTGACTTCAGATACCCTTGAGAGAGTTGCTGCACTTGTTGCTGCGAATGCTGATGTTATTGTTGTCGATACCGCACATGGTCATTCTGAGGGTGTTGTCAAAACAATTAAAAAGATACGGGAAACATATAAGGATTTGCAGTTAATTGCAGGAAATATTGTTACCGGTGAAGCGGCACTTGATCTTGTGAATGCCGGCGTGAATGCTGTTAAGGTTGGAATTGGCGCGGGGTCAATTTGTACAACGCGAATTATTGCAGGCGTAGGAGTTCCTCAAATTAGCGCTGTGATTGAAGTTTATAAAGCGCTCCAAAATAGTGGAATTCCTATTATTGCGGATGGTGGCATAAAACAGACCGGCGATGTTCCTAAGGCAATTGCATCTGGTGCAGACACGGTAATGATTGGTGGTATGTTTGCCGGAGTTGATGAAACCCCGGGCGAAAAAGTGCTTTACGAAGGCAGAAGTTTTAAAGTTTACAGGGGGATGGGATCCCTGGAAGCAATGAAATCTGGAAGTAAGGACAGATATTTCCAGGATGCTGAGGACGATATTAAAAAACTCGTTCCTGAAGGGGTTGAGGGCAGAGTTGCATATAAGGGACCTCTCTCCGACACTATATATCAGTTTATCGGAGGATTAAGGGCAGCAATGGGATATTGCGGTGCTGCAAATATTGAGGAGATGAAGAATAAAACCCGCTTTGTCAAAATCACAAATGCAGGTCTTAGGGAGAGTCATCCTCATGATGTTCTAATCACCACCGAATCACCCAATTACAGATCAAAAGTGTAATTTATGTTCAAAGTTCTTGTGTTAGCTTACTATTATCCGCCCATGGGTCTCAGCGGAGTGCAGAGAGTGCTGAAACTCACCAAGTATCTGCCCAGATATGGATGGGAACCTACTGTAATTACTACTGGAAAAACTGGTTATTATGCTCACGATGTCTCGTTGTTAAAAGAGGCTGAATCGGCAAATATCCGGATTATCAGAACAGAAGCTTTTGATCCGAACTCAATTCTCAGTTCTTTTGGGACAGTGGCAATGCCACGAGAGTTTATTCGCAAACTTCTCAGCAGAATTAGTAAAGTTTTCTTTATTCCGGACAATAAAATATCTTGGGCAAAAAAAGCATATAAAATATCTGCTGATCTGGTTGAAAAGGAAAAATTTGATTTGATTTTTGTAACGGTGCCTCCGTATTCAGCCTTTACAACCGCAAAAAAATTAAAAGCCAAATATGATATACCTTTGATAGTTGATTACAGAGACCTTTGGCATAAAAATCACTTCAGGTTCAATATTACGCCTTATCATATTTACAAACACCACAAACTTGAAGACAAATGCTTGAGAGCAGCGGACAAAGTTCTTGTAATCAACCGCAGGTTTAAAGAGGAAATACTTCAGCAGTATAAATTCCTGAGTTTTAAGGACATTGAAATCTTACCACACGGTTATGATCCTGAAGATTTTGAAAGCGTTGACGCTTTGCCAAAGAATAATAATAAACTTCGATTATTGTATAGTGGAATTTTTTACGAATATATATCGCCCAAAAATTTCTTGAAGGCTTTTAAACTCCTGACACTTGAAAGACCTGATGTTGCTGCCTCATATGAATTACACTTTGCCGGTATCCTTCGACGTGAAAATCAGTTGTTAATTAAAAAGCTTGGAATTACTGACTACGTCAGAGAGCATGGTTACCTTGAACATAAGCAGGCTATTAAACACATAAAATCGGCAGATGCACTATGGATGATGATTGGAAAAAATCGCGATTCTGATCTGATCTCGACAGGGAAACTATTTGAGTATTTTGGTTCGTGTAAACCTATTTTGGGAATTGTTCCCCCTGGCACTGCTTCAGCTGCACTTAAAGAATATGGCGCATCTTACATCTGCGATCCTGATGATGTTACTGGAATTAAAAATGAGTTCATCAGATTATCTGAAGACTTTATGGGAAATCGTTTCCCTAAGGCAAACATTGAATTTATTAAAAAACACGATAGAAATATTCTCACTCAACAATTAGTGAAATTATTTCAATTTCACCTGAAGGCCGAGCTATGAGGGTATTAATAGTCGGCTCCGGTGGGAGAGAACATGCTATCGCCCAAAAAATTTTTAACGATATACAGAGACCCGAAATATTTTGTCTGCCTGGTAATCCCGGAACTTTCAGAATAGCTGAAAATATCACGAATATTCCCGAAAATGATTATAATGGTATCCTTGATTTTTGTTTACAAAATAAAATTGACTTAGTAGTTATTGGCCCTGAAATACCACTCGTGAACGGGCTTGCAGATATCTTAAGACGAGAGGGGATTAGTGTCTTTGGCCCCTCGGCGAGGGCAGCAAGAATTGAGGGTGATAAGTCATTCTCGAAAAAATTTATGCAAAAGTACCATATTCCAACTGCTGCTTTCAGGGTCTTTTCCTCAGAGGATGTTGAAAATATAAGGGAATACTGTTTTACACTCGGATTCCCTGTAGTTCTTAAGGCAAGTGGTCTTGCGGCTGGAAAAGGAGTGTTGATCTGTTATTCTCAAGAAGAACTGAACTCAGCATTGGAGGATCTCTGTTATAAACATATTTTCGGCGATGCTTCAAAACAAATTGTCGTTGAGGAATTTATGGAGGGTGAAGAAGCATCAGTTTTTGCAATTACCGATGGAGTGAATTTTTTATGTCTTCCCTCTGCCCGGGATCATAAAAGAATTTTTGATGGGGACAAAGGAAAAAATACCGGAGGAATGGGAGCATATTCACCTGCCAATAATATTGACGGCACTCTTCAAAAGAAAATTGAAGACACAATTATCAAACCTGCGATCGAAGGACTTCATGCCGAAGGATCACCCTTTTCCGGGTGTCTTTATGCCGGATTGATGATAAATGACGGAGAGCCAAAAGTTGTTGAATTTAATTGCAGGTTTGGTGATCCTGAAACTCAGGTTGTGTTGCAAAATATCAGTGGTAGTTTTCTCGATTTACTTTCATCTGCCGCTGAGGGCAAAATAATTCCGGAATCTGTTGTCACTAATTCTGGGGTAGCTGTTTGTGTCGTTTTAGCTTCAGAAGGTTATCCTGAGAATTATTCTAAGAATTTACCGATTGATGGATTAAATGATATCGACGATCCGGATGTCAGCATCTTTCATGCCGGCACTAAATCGGAAGGAGAAAAAATATTGACATCAGGGGGCAGGGTTCTTGGCGTGACAGGTTTTGATAAACACGGAAATCTCCCCGAATGTATTAAAAAAACTTACGAAACTGTTGCGAAAATAAGTTTTCGTGGTATGCAATTTCGCAGAGATATTGCTGCGAAAGCATTAACAAGATGACTCAGCCCGGAGGCCATTTCATCGCTCTGCCGCCAAGTAGGTGAAGGTGTAGATGATATACTTCCTGGCCTCCATTCTCACCACAATTAAAAACAAGCCGAAATCCATCCTCATAGATATTTTGTTCTTTTGCAATTTGATTTGCTGCATCAATCATGGCACCTAAAAGACCTGCATGTTTTGAACCATCGATTTGTCTGACGGTTTCAATCTCCTCTTTTGGGATGATCAATATATGCACAGGAGCTTTTGGATTAATATCATGGAAAGCAAGTATTTGATCGTTCTCAAAGATAATGTTTGCCGGAATCTCACGCGATATAATTTTGGAAAAAATTGTTTTACTCATAGTATTATTCCCTCGTCAGGTTGAATTTTTTTATTTTACCATACAAATGGCTTCTCTGAATTCCAAGAATATCAGCAGTTTTTGTTATGTTCCAGTCGTTGGCGTCAAGCTGCTTTTTTATAAAAGTTTTTTCCGCATTATCTTTAAACATCTGGAAGGAATTAGTAAGATCAAAGAGTGATTCGCGCTTATCATTTTGCTGGAAAAGATATTTTTTTAATTCAACTTTGCCCAAAGTCTCATCATTTGAAAGGATTAGAATTCTTTCAATAAAATTTCTCAATTCCCTTACATTTCCCCGCCAATCGAGTTCTTTCAGGAAAGAATATCCTTCATTTGTTATTGATTTTTTTCTGAAGTTATTCTTTATGCAAAGATCATCCATAAAAAAATCAGCAAGCAGCGGGATATCTTCTTTTCTTTCTCGTAGCGGAGGTGCGAAAATAGGCAGGACATTGAGTCGATGATACAGGTCTTCCCTGAATTCTCCGGCTGCAATTGCTTGCGGGAGATTTTTATTTGTTGCTGAAATAATTCGTACATTAACTTTAACTGATCCGTTTCCGCCGACTCTTTGTACACAAGAATCTTCAATGACACGCAGTACTTTTGCCTGAGCCGGGAGAGACATATCTCCAACTTCATCCAGAAAAATCGTGCCTTTATCCGCCTGTTCAAATTTCCCTATTCGTTTCTGTAATGCTCCTGTAAACGAACCTTTTTCATGTCCGAATAATTCTGATTCGATAAGATCCTGAGGAATTGCAGCACAATTAACTTCTATAAAGGGCGCTTCCTTTCTTTGACTTGAGTTGTGAATTTCTCTGGCGATCAGCTCTTTCCCGGTACCATTTTCTCCGGTGATTAACACTCTCGAATCAGTTGAAGCAACTCGTTCAATCATCTCAAGGACATTCAATATAGCAGGACTCTTGCCGATGAACCTTGCTTCACTGCTAAGCTTTTTCTTGAGTGTCTTGTTTTCTGAGAGCAGTTTTTTGTGCTCGAGTCCGTTTCTTATACTCAGCAGTAGTTTTTCTCGGTCAATTGGTTTCTCAATAAAATCGAAAGCCCCCAATTTTGTTGCCGTCACAGCATTTTCAAGATTGCTGTGTGCGCTGATCACAATAAATACGGAATAAATATTTTCTTCCCTGGCTTGTTTGAGAATATCGAATCCAGTCAAACCAGGCATTTGAATATCAAGAAGTGTCAAATCCGGATCATATTTGATTAATCCTTTGAACACTTCAGAGGAATCTGAAATCGTCCTGACTTCGTAGTTTTCATACTCCAAAATAAACTTTATGCTTTCGCATATTTGAACTTCATCGTCTATAACAAGAATCCGGGGCATATTAATATTTTATTATTGAAAAAAGATGACAATAAAATTTAAGCAAAATTGATGGTTTATACTTGATGTCCTCTCTGAGTATGCGGCCAAATTGGATACCAAGATGATCCACAATAACATCCCGTTCATCAAGCCCGCCTTCAACTTTAAAAACAGACTCAAATAATTCAATGAAAATTCCAGAAAACAAAGCGAAATTGGTTGACGGGAAGTTATAAGCAATGAATGCTGATCCAAAGTAATGAGGTAGTTTATCCATGTCTCCGAAATTGCTGGTTGGTGAATCACTCAAAAAATGAGAGGGGAGATTGAGTAATTTTTTTTTAAAAATTATCTTATTCGCAGCCGGGAGAGGAATATTAATTCGGGAATTAATATATGGAATAGTTAACGGCATATTGTCATATGGCAGGCATGCAAAAGTCAACGATAGCAATGCCTCTGAAATATTGTCTCTGTTTATCCTAAGACTGAGGGTAAATAAGCTGTCAATTAAAGCAATATCTTTATTGGATTCTTTTAATTTCCTGAAGTCATCGGATGCGATTATTTTTGAGAGAACAATAATTTTTTGCTGGAGATTATATTCCTGACCTTGCCCTTTCAGAATTAATTTCGGATAAACTAATAGGAAGATCAATACAGAGGTTATTATCAGTGAAGATATATTGTCGATGGAATCTTGTTTCAAAATAATTAGTACAAAAATTAAACTTTTTTATATTTAAGTTTTGAAAATAATTGAAATAGGCGATAAAATACAAACGTATGTACCTTTTTGTTGATGCAGCCAGCGACGTCGGTAATATCAGAAAGAAGAATGAAGATATGATATTAGTCGGCGAGTACCTTCTACGGGATGCTGAACAACAGTTTGAAATTGACTTGTCCCTTCCCGGAGCTCCATTATTGATAGCGGTTGCTGATGGAATGGGAGGTCACAGTGCTGGTGAAATTGCAAGTGAACTTGTTCTTGATAAGTATCTTGTTCTTAGCAGAAGTCTTGAGCCTGGGTTAAGTTTTGAAAATCTGTCCGAAAAATTTGAAAAAATCACTTTGGAAGTTCACAAGGCTTTAAATGAATTTAGTGAATCAGACAGCACTAAAAAGAACATGGGCTCAACAATTGTTGCACTACTTTTTTACGACAACAAAGTATTTTACATAAATGCCGGAGACAGCCGGTTATATAGGTATAGGAAAGGTATTCTCAGGCAGGTTTCAAGGGATCATTCAATATCTGAGATAGCCGGTTTTGAACGGGAAAATTCCCATGTTATTTATAATTCTATCGGCGCCGGAAAAGATGTTTTTATCGACTTTGAATATATTAGTGATATACTTATGGAAGATGATATGCTCCTGCTCTGCAGTGATGGCCTGACAGATATGCTCGATGATAAGACTATTGAAAATTTGCTCAGAAATGATTTTGGAAGTAATGAGATAGTTGATAGAGCAAAAAAGGCAGGTGGTGAGGATAATATCTCCCTTATTCTTGTGAATTATAACAATTGAAGTTTTAATAAATATGAAAGTTCTATTAATATTAACCAGTCTTATTCTTATGAATACAATATCAGCACAATCCACGGAAACAGATCCTGTCAAAATTATCTCGCAGGTCAAAAAAATGTTTGCTCCGGATAAAAGAACTACTCTATTTGAAATAGAAACTGAAATAACAGATAATAGAATTATTTTGAAGGGAGAAACAAATCTGCCTGAAGCAAAAAGCAGACTCTCAGACGAGCTAACTAAAGCAGGAATTATATTTATGGATAAAATTAATCTTCTGCCTGACGCCTCTCTTGGGGATAAAACATATGGAATTGTTAGTCTTTCCGTAGCGAATATAAGAAGTAAACCAGCACATTCTGCAGAGTTGGCCACACAGGCATTAATGGGTACTCCTGTAAAAGTTCTGAAGAAAGAATCCGGCTTCTACCTTGTGCAGACGCCCGATAATTATATTGCATGGATTGATGACGACGGATTCTATTCTGTGAATAAAAGTGAATTGGGCGACTGGCTCAATTCGGATCGGGTCATTTTTATTGCTGAGACTGGCAGTCTTTTCAAAAATTCCGATTGCAGGGGTGAAAAAATTTCGGATTTGGTAGCAGGTAACATTCTAAAATTTATTGGTGAAGGATCAGAATATTTTGAGGTAATGATTCCGGATGGTCGATCTGGTTATGTCAATAAAAATGAATGTCAAAGATTTAATGAATGGTTAAAAATGCTTTCACCGAATGGTAATTCAATTGTTGAGACGGCAAAGACAATGATGGGTCTTCCATATCTTTGGGGAGGCACTTCAACCAAAGGTGTGGATTGCAGTGGATTTACGAAAACAGTTTATTTCCTTAATGGACTGATCCTCCAGCGGGATGCCTCTCAGCAGGTTAATTCCGGTGGGCAGATTGATACCGGTAAGGATTTTCAGAACCTTTTACCGGGTGATCTGCTTTTTTTTGGGACCAAAGGTGATGAAATTAAAAAAGAAAGAATAACCCATGTTGCCATTTATCTTGGTGATCAGGATTTTATCCATTCTTCGGGCAGAGTAAGAATTGACAGTTTTGACCGAAAAAAATCAAATTATAATAAATATCGTCATGATACGTTTATCCGTGCAAGACGAATTCTAACCTCTGTTGACAATAACGATGTTTATTCAATTAGTAATCATAATTTTTATACGGGAAAATAAATGGGTTTGACAAGACGCGATTTATTAAAAGCCGGTACTTTGCTGACTGGTGGATTACTCTTCGGTGGCAGGAGTTATGGGATGAATCTTTTAAAATCACAGGGCGGAAAAATGGAACTAAAATTTTATCCATATACACTTGAACTCAGGCATGTTTTTACTATAGCCAGTGGAAGCAGAAAAACTACACCGGTAGTGCTTACAGAGATTAATTATGAGGGTTACACAGGATACGGGGAGGCGTCAATGCCACCTTATCTTGGCGAGTCTCACGAGTCAGTTATGTCCTTTTTATCAAAGGTTGAATTAGGAAGGTTCAGTGATCCGTTCGATATTGAAAATATTCTTGATTATATTGATGATATAGCCCCGGGCAATAAAGCCGCCAAAGCTTCCGTTGATATTGCTCTGCATGACCTGACAGGTAAAATTATGGGGCAGCCCTGGTATAAGATATGGGGTTACGATAAAACCAAAACACCCTATACATCTTTTACTATCGGAATCGATACTCCGGAAATTGTTCGCCAGAAAGTGAAAGAAGCAGAACCGTATAAGGTCCTTAAGGTTAAAATGGGACTCGATAATGATAAAGAAATGGTTGAAACAATCCGTTCAGTCAGTCAGACCCCTCTCACTGTTGATGTCAACCAGGGATGGAAAGATAAAAATCATGCTCTTGAGATGGTTCATTGGTTAAATGAAAGAAATACATTATTCGTTGAACAGCCAATACCAAAAGATCAGATTGATGATATTGCATGGCTGACGGAAAATTCACCACTGCCGATCGTCGGAGATGAGTCAGTGCAAAGACTCGAAGACGTAATCAAAGCACATGGAATCTATTCAGGTATAAATATCAAATATATGAAATGTACCGGAATGCGGGAAGGCCATAAAATGCTAAATCTAGCGAAAGCGTTAAACATGAAAGTTATGTTGGGCTGCATGACAGAAACCTCATGTGCGATCTCTGCCGCAGCGCAATTATCACCAATGGTGGATTGGGCCGATCTCGATGGAAACCTTTTAATCAGTAATGATATATTTGACGGTGTAAAGGTAGTTGATGGTAAAATTCAATTAACTGATCTCCCGGGAATCGGAATTAAAAAACTTTAATCGTTTCTAAAGGGTGAAACTATTGTCTTTATTCCCTTAAATGGTGATTATTGATTATATTTAATGTTTAATTTTTCGGGGGAAGAATGACAAAAAAATACATTTCGAACAAAGACGAGTCAGCAAGACTTTTTGGCAATAATCTTCTTGAGTCACTCTCAAAAGTTCATTGGAGTGTTCCTCTGTTCGTTTTTGTCCCAATTATTCTAGCCCTTTTATATTGGGGAGTGGCAGAATTCCAATTAGATACAAAATCTGTGATTATATATTTCATTTTTGGACTGGTAGTATGGACATTTACAGAATACACTCTTCACCGGTTTCTATTTCACTTTAATTTCAAATCAGACTTCGGCAAGAGAATACACTTTTTAATTCATGGCGTTCATCACGACTATCCAAATGATTCAAAACGATTAGTCATGCCCCCGGCAGTTAGTTTGCCATTAGCTGCTTTTTTCTGGTTCTTGTTCATATATATATTTGGTGTTGAGATTAATTCAATACTCTTCTCTGGTTTTTTAGCTGGTTATATTTTTTATGATATGACCCATTATGCCGTTCACCATTATAATTTTAGAAGTAAATTCTGGATCGCAATAAAAAACCATCATTTTCTACATCATTATAAGAACAGTCAAAAGGGCTATGGAGTGAGTCAGCCCACATGGGATTATGTATTCGGAACAAGTTTCAAAGAAGAAAAAGGTGGGAAAGAAGTTAGATGAGAAACTTCCTAAACGGCTTAATTATATATCTGCTATTTTTCATTTCAAATTGTCTAGCTTCAGGTATTCACATCCGACTTAATCAAGTCGGGTATTTGTTGACGGACCAAAAAATCGGTGTGGTTCTTTCCGATCAGAATCTCGATAAAAATAAATTTGAAATCATTAGCGTCCAGACCGGAAAAGCCGTGCACTCGGGACAATTACGCCGTACTCAAAAACGATTGAACAATTTCGATTTCATTTATGATTTTTCATTTACTGAATTCAAATCCCGCGGAGAATTTTCTGTCAGAATTAAGGATAGTGACTCCTTTCCGTTCGAGGTTGGGGCGAGCACATATGTCGGCCTGGTTGATACATTGCTCCAATTCTTTAAGGTTCAGCGATGCGGCTTCACTTCACCGTTTTTTCATGATATTTGCCATAAAGCAGATGCTACGTCTCTGCTGTTCGGAAAAAGGGTAAACCGACAGACAGAAGATGTCACCGGCGGTTGGCATGATGCTGCTGATTACATAAAATTTTTTAATACAATTGCTTACACAACTTATACTTTGTTGTTTTCCTACGATTATGATAATCAGAAGTTTGAATCTGACAAGGATAAAGACGGAGCCCCGGATATTCTTCAGGAGTGCCGAGTAGGTCTTGACTGGCTGCATAGAGCCCATTTCAGAGACGACCTGTTTATTACTCAGGTACAGGATATGCGTGACCATGAGGTCGGGTGGAGATTACCGGAGAACGATCCGCTTGAATTTGACCGCCCCGCATTTACAGGTACTGGCAAAAACCTTATCGGCATATATTCGGCAACGATGGCGCTCGCTTCCAGGATTTGGCGAACAAGATTTCAGGATATTGAATTTGCAGATAGATGTCTGGCTTCTGCAAAACAAACTTATGATTTACGCAATGATGTTCCTGATCTTGATAAAAGCGGAACTGGAATGTATCAGGATAGTAAGTTCGAAGGTAAACTTGCATTAGGTGCAATAGAACTATATATTTCTACTGGTGGACAAGAATATTTTGATGATGCGGTAAGTTATGCTCGTTCTGCCGGATCCGATTACTGGTGGAGCTGGGGGGATATTAACTCGTATGCTCATTACAGGATTGCCAAATATGATCCCATATTTAGGGATTTCATAAGGCAAAATCTTGACCATTTCAGGAATAGCAGCAGAAAAAAATTATTCATGGAAGGTGCTGATTACAGCTGGGGTACAAATCATACTTTAATGGGAGTTGCCCTGCAAGCTATTCTTTACAAGCAATTAACAAGAAGTTCGGAATACGATTCCTTGCTTTATGCCCAGCGCGATTTTGTGCTTGGCAAGAATCAATGGGGAGTTTCATTCATTCATAATGTTGGAAGCAATTTCACAAAAAATTTTCACCATCAGATATCATATTTAAAAAACGGTTATCTTCCCGGTGGCTTTGCAGCTGGCCCTGTTCCTAAGAACGCCCTTGATTCGTATAAAATTCAGTATGAAAAAAGAGATAAATACATTTCTTTTCAAACCGAGGAAGGAGTTTACCGGGATGACAGGATGGATTATGTCTCAAACGAACCAACGATTGTTGCCAATGCTGCAGCCATTTTTGTAATGGCATATTTTATAAAATAAATTTTGTGAGAAAATACTCAGGCGAAAAATGACTGGATCTATTAAACTTATACCGTTTGGCTTTAACTTTATCGAAAATTCCTGGGGTGGAATTTATCAGGGTGGAAGTTATCTGATGATCGGACCAAAAAAATCAGGCAGGACTTTGCTTGGGCTGCAGTTTCTTCATTCTGCAGCTAAAAACCAGGAGGTTTCACTTCTGTTTACAAATATGAGACCCCGTGACCTTATGATTCAAAGTGCCTCCATTAATTTTGATATCCAGGCTTATATGAGCAAGAATCTGGTGATAGTTGTCAGGATATCACCCCCAAATTATTTGTATGATGCCTATAATGCAGATGATTATCTTATGGAATATTTCAATGACATTGTTACAGTTGTAAATCAATACAAGCCCAAAAGACTCATGTTTGATGAAATAACACCTTATATTGGATTTAGAAACCTTGATCTGCTCAAGGATTCTTATCTGCATACTCTTGAAGTGATTGAAGATAAGAATATCACCAGTCTTTTTATTGTAGGAGAACCTGCTACTCCAAAGGCACAATCTATTGTTGATATTTTAGCCTCTTATGTCACCGGTGTTGTTACTCTGAAAAAATCAGATTCGGATGGTGAAATGACGAATTTCCAAGGTGGGAAAGTATTGATTGCCCCAAATATTGGACATCCGCAGGGACGTTTTCAGGGGGAATATTCTATTATGCCCGTTCATGGACTCTTTGTTGGTGAACCTCCGATCATTGACAAACCTGTTGATATCGACAGAATTCCAACAAAAGTAGATGAAGTGCCCGACAAAAAACCTGCGGAGAAGCCGACCTTCATTAAAAAGAATAATGATACCGGACTAACAAATTCCCAGAGACCACCGGTAATGCCAGCAAAATTTGAAGTTGAGCAAAAAGATTCTCTTCTTTTTTCAAATATTTATGAATATAATGACTTTTTATTATTACTAAGCAATCAGATAGCCCTGTATAAAAGTACCGGACAGAAGTTTTACCTTATCTCAATTAAGCTTGATCCTGCTGCTACAGTCAAAGGATTTCTTAATTATTCTCAGTTGCAGCAAGCGGTGAAGGGATCAACCAGTAAAAGAGATAAAATCTGCATTATGGATGATAAAATTCTTATTCTTACCGTAAAACCTGCATTTGATGAGGTCCTGAATCTGGTTAGAGGAATGAAATCAAATTTGCCAAGTTCTGATAAAGAATACCTAAATGCTGCGACCGAATATGTGCTTTTTATGGCAATTGAAATTACGAACAATGTGGATACATCTGAGGCAATGATTGCCTATATACATCAATCAGATATCAATATGGGACAGAATTATCAGACACTTGCAAGAATTTCTGGTTAATGAAATTGTTCGGATGGAACTTTGTTCACAGGTTTCTTCTAATTCTATTTTGCATTGTTGAATTCTCGATTATTGAGGGTAAGGAGTTTCATCAAAAATATTTAAATGCAGATCTGGATTCGGATGTTTACGGAGTTTTGTTTGACTCTCCAAAAGTTGATTCCGGTAAATCCGAAGGTGAAATTGATGAATTCCTGAGTATTCTCCTTTCAAATCCTAATGATTACGAGACCAGGTTCAAACTTATTTCTGCACTGGTCAAGGAAAGCAGGTTCGAAGAAGCTAAACTCCATCTGCAGTATCTTGAATTAAACTATAGTGAAACTGCACGTTTTCAGAGACTGAAACGGAATATTGCCGAGCAACTCGGGGATCCGGGAGACGATGAAATAAAAAAATACGAATTATTGCTCGATAGCGGACCACTTGATTTAGATGTTGGCAATTACCTGACAGACCTCTATATAAATGCCGGATCAACTGAAAAAGCCCGGGAATTATCCGACAGATTATACTCCTCGTTTCCTTTAAACCGCGATCTTCATTTTCTATTTATACGAAGTCTTATTTCAAATCAAAATTACGAAGAGGCTGTCGAAGAATTAAAAAAAGCCAGTGAAAGCGAACCCGATGACCCTCGCATTTTGGAGTATCTGACAAAAATAGTGCTTTACGGAACTGGTAATGAGGCTCTGGACAACTCAGCTTTTGAGATGCTAACCGATTATAATCCTTCCGGGGAGATGAAAACCAAGACCGGAATCGCCAACGATATTCGCACGAATAAGTTTAATGAGGCGAAAGATAAGATTAACGATATAGAATTAGATGACAAGGATTTACCTGTCTTTTTGGCTTTATATTCAGAGAATTATAAAACTTCAGATGAACTTTATGCTGATAGATTGGAAAATGCGAGAAATCTCAAATCTTCGGGGGACTGCGTTAATGCTGAAATGGAGTATGTGAAAGCGTTTGAAATGAATCCGCCCGATTCGCAACTGAAACTGGAGTTTGCTGAAGTACTCGAATGTAATGGGAAATTTAACGAAGCAATTGATCTCTACAATGAAATTATCGAGAGGCAATACAGCCCTGAAGTTGATAAAATGAGAGCAATTGCATATTATAAAGCAGGGGATCGTTTCAGAGCATTTGATGAATTTCTAAGATTAAGTGAAAAATTTCCTAATGATGCTGAACTAAAAGTTTATGTCGGAGATAGTTACAGGCATTTTGGTCAGTATGAGAAAGCAAAGTCAGTGTATAATTTTGCTCAGGAAAATCTTGGAAGCAGCGAGGCGTTTGACAAAAATGCGAAAACCCCATCTTATAAATATGCGCGCAGAAGTTCGGAATTTGAGTGGATTTTTAATGATAGACCATTACATAATTCCTTCTACGACATTCGCCCATACGCAAGGATCTATTCTGATAACCAGAGCTGCGATAATAAATATGGCGGAATAAATTTAAGAATTGGCTGGCTGAAATTCCTGTGGGGTGGAATTAATCTGAGACGAGGATCGTTTAACGCGACAAATGCTGGTTTTAATTATTCATCTGTTGAGGGGAATATATATATTAAATTGTGGGAACCTGTAGATATGTATTTTGGACTTGGTCAGATTTTTTTCCCCCTTTCAAATAGTAAAAGTCTTTTATCAGCAGGTTTAAAGTACAATGGAAATAATCGTTATCATCTCAATTTCTCATTTATACAGAGCGATGCTATTGATATTTTTGATTCCGGACTCTTATTACAGAACCGGCTTGTCGCCAGGAGATTCAGAGGGGAGGGGAATCTGAGTTACGATTCAGGTTTATCTTTTTATACAATATACAATTATTACCAGGTAGATAATTCAACCTTTATTGAAAATAACACCCTGCGCGTTGCCAGAGAAAATTTTGGGAATGACTTTCTCGTTGGATTGGGATTCAAATCACGTTATGAATTCGAGTTGGGTTATGAATTCGAATACGCTGATTTTCAGGATACATACAATATCTATTATACACCTCAGGAAATTGATGGCCATAATCTTTGGTTGGGATGGGAAGCCGCGAAAGGGTACAAACTCGATCCGACTTCGGGTATTCTGGTTGATGTATATTTTAAAATTTTAATAGGTTATATTCCAGAGTATGATTTTCTTAAAAGAGGGATCAGCGGTGAAATTGAAGCAAAATACCTGGCTGAACTAGGGCTGAAAATCACCGGCGAATATGAATTCACACGGCGATTTATCGAAAATTATCAATCATTCCAGCTTAACGCTGCACTATTCTATAGTTTTCATTAGAAATAACAGTGTAAATCGCTTGATTAAGTATTGTTTTTATCTTAATTTTAGCGTGAAATAATATATTTTATAATTAAGTTATTCCTTAACTCATTTCTTTTTTTGGGTTTTCTTTGACCAAGAGATGAAAATAGTTTAAGAATATTGTGTAAGTAGTTATTATATAATAAGATAATATCATGAGTGCACCCGAGGAAATAAACAAAAAACAGATACTTATTGACAATACTGAAAGTGTTGAAGAGGAAAGGGACATTGCCAAGGAAAAACTCCGGACAATGTATATTTCTGGCGGGATAAGTCTATTTCTTATCATCGTAATTGTTGTTACTCTGCCTTTTACTGTGCTTTCTATTGACGGACTGATGGTTTACGCAACAATTCTTGCACTGATGCTTTTTCTTTTTGCACTTCTTTTCAGGTATGCATCAATTCTTGTCCTTGCATATCTTTATATTACAAAGTATTCTGTTGAAGAGAAAGATGGGTATTATCCTTTTATTTCGATAATGGTTCCTGCCTATAATGAAGGTGTGACTATACGAGACTCGGTTGAATCCCTCGTTGAACTCGATTATCCCAATTTTGAAGTCATTATTATTAATGATGGCTCCAAAGATGAGACAGGGGAGATCGCTGAAACAATGGTAGGTTATCGGCAGGGAAGACACGGTAAAATTAAAGTAAGCCTGATGAACAAACCTAATGGCGGCAAAGCTAAAGCGCTTAATGCGGGAATCCGTCAATCTAAGGCTGATTTTGTTTTGTGTGTTGATGGAGATGCGATGTTATCCGAGAACTCTCTCAAAATGGGTGCAAGACACTTTATCGATCCTTCAGTTGGAGCTGTTGCCGGAAATGTGAAAGTGCTTAACAGGGGACAGATGGTTACCGATTTGCAGGCGCTCGAATACGTTGAGGGGTTGAACCTTGCGCGGGCTGCCCAGGGAATTTTACAGATGGTTAATATTATCCCGGGACCCATTGGGTTTTTCCGGAAAAAAGCAATACAAGACGGCGGATTCTATACCAGCGATACTTTTGCTGAAGATGCCGATATGACCCTCAAGATACTCTCAAAAGGCTGGAGAATTGTTTACGAACCGAACGCTATTTCATATACAGAAGCGCCGAATAAACTGATACAGCTACTGAAACAGAGATATCGCTGGACTCGGGGAATTATTCAGGCTATCAGGAAGCATAGGCAGCATATTTATAATCCCACGCTGAATTTTAACAACTCTCTTGTTCTGTGGGCTATGGCATTTGAATCACTTGCCTGGCCAGCCATGAATATTCTTGGCAACCTTTTTTTCATAATTGTCGGACTTTTCAACGGAATGACAAGCCTTATCGTTTTCTGGTGGTTTGGGATTACAATACTTGACTTACTTGCAGCAATTTACTGTATTGCGGTGGAGAGGGAGGAATTAAGACTCATTCCCTACGCACTTGTTTATCGTCTCGTATTCGTTTTGGTTATTGATGTTACCAAAGCAATGGCAACTGTTGAAGAATTTCTTGGTATAACTATGGACTGGGGTAAATTGCAAAGAACTGGACTCCAGGCACCAAAATAATTTTAATTTCGGAGTAATTGAATGGAACTAATTCCTATTCTATCTCTCATAATACTTGTTTCGACTATTTCAACCTTTATCCTTGCAGTCGGGGCATATATATTATACAAAGTGCGTGAACGCAGAGGACGGGCTGCAAAATTGAAAGCTCCCGAGACTTTGCCCGCAGAACTTATTGAACCTGCATCTCTGCTTTCGGAGCAAAGACCGACAAAATCTCCTGACCGAGGATTGTTCATTGATGAAAAATCCCCTACGATGGCAACTGTTTCTGATATGGGCAAATCCACGTTGTTTAAAAGCACTCTGGAAAAAGATGGTACGCAGACCACAAGATCAACTTTTCTTACACAGGGTGCGACAAACTATTCAGAGGATCATTATCGCAGACGAGCTACAGAAGCAACTGAATCTGGCGTCAAACCATCACCTGCAAGAACAGGAAGATTTTTAAGATACACCAGCGATGGTGAGCAGGAAGATCAGGAACGTAAACGCAACAGAGAGGATAATCTTCAGTGGCGGTAAAACTCAAAGGAGTAAGCGTCAACTATGCTATTGTTTTAATCAGTGGACTGGTTCTTGTAATCGCGGCCATACTGATTTTTTTGTTAATTCTAAAATCAGTATTTGGAAACTTTGATATTAAGGATACACTGCCCACTCTTGAAAACATTAATTATGTATTTGTCAAGAAGCAGGCAAATATCGCAATCCTTTATTCTAAATATACCGAGACCACTCTGCCGGAAGGAAGTACCTGGGTTGCAGATAATGTGAGTACATGGGAGCGTTATGCAAAATTCAATAAACTGTATTACGCTGTCATCCAAGATGATGATATTGAACTTGGAGAACATTTTAAGTACGATCTGATTATTCTCCCGGGGAGTCTGAGTATAAGCGACCTTCAGGTAATACAGCTTAAAAAATATATTGACAGAGGTGGGAGCATTTTAAGTACTATGGGAACTGCTACCTACTCGACCGATACAAAATGGCGCGGATGGGACTTTTGCAAAGAAGTTTTCGGGCTTAAATTCACTAAAGAAATTGAACCAACTGAAGTTTACAAAATACATACTCTAAGAGGGAATTTACCACTGACTGCCGGGATCCCGACCGGGTTTACTTTAAAGATTGCTACCTGGGACAGACCAATTTACATGGAAACTTACGAACCAAGAGCAATTGCAGCCAGTTTTTGGTACGATTTCAGAAAAGAAGCCGGACTTGTAAGGGAATCAATTGAAAAAAGTACTGGAATAGCTTATGGTACTTATGGGCAGGGACGATTCATATGGTATGGATTCGAATTAAATTCTGTATTAGGCGGAAGAGAAGACTATCTCAATTTTGAGAAGCTGATTAAAAACAGTATCAACTGGCTTACTTATCAGCCAATAGCCTTCATCAGAGACTGGCCCCCGCCTTATGAAGCTGCTACAATCCTTATCCCTCAGTTAAGCGAAAAGCCCGAAAATGCCAGGAATCTGATGGAACTTGTCAAATCAACTCAGTATCCTGCGACTTTTTTCCTTGATCTGAGCCGTGCAGAGCAAAGCCCAAATCTCATTAAACAAATAAGCAGATACGGTGAAATTGGTGCAATTGCAGATATCGGCTATATCGAATCGCCACAGGACACTGTTAACAAATTATTTGCTTTGGATATTCAGACCACAAATATCAGCGATATCAAGTCAAAAGTTGAGAACATAACGGGAAGTAAAATTACTGGACTGATGCCGCTTTATGGGTATTATGATGATAATACTCTTCAGGCTGTTGCGGCAGGAGGAATCGATTATATAGTAACGGATTCACTTACGGACAGGTCTGTACCCAAGGTTATTGTAAGAAATGATCAGAATATTTTACAGATAACAAAGACTGCCAGAGATGATCTTGAAGTTGTGAGAGAATATGGGCTCACCGATACTCAGTTCCAGCTTTTCACGTACAAAGAAGATATCGACAGAATACTTTATGAAGGTGGGCTATATGTTTTTAAGGTTCATTCAGATTATCAAATGCGTCCGGAATTTGTAAAAGTTGTTGATGATGTGATGAAGTATGCCAAGAAACAAAAAATGTGGGTTACTTCAATTAAAGATCTGAAACAATGGTGGATGAGGAGAGGCCGGGTTGAATTACAATATAGTATCAGCAGCAAAGTCCGAATGGAAGTAGAAGTTACAAATCTTTCTGAAGAGCCAATCGATAATTTTTTAATTGAAGTAATTCTGAATAAAAAAGTAGCTAATTTGAATATTACATCAGATCTGGTTAATACCATATTACCAGAGTTACTATTTAATAAAGAAACAAATGAATTAAAACTACTTGTAAAAAATTTAGCCGGAGGTGAGTCCCGGTCATATTTTCTCGATTATGAAAATGTTTTATTCTGATTTATTAGCTATAGGTAAACAAAAAATTTTATGAAAGTATCTTACTTTAAATATTTATTAATTCTTGTTTTTATATTGAGTATTTGGAGTTGTGTCGAAACTATTACGACTACTCAAAGCACCTCCATGTCACTTACGATCAGTTCGCCAGTTACAGGCGATACGATTAAAACTGGGAGAACAAACATACAATACGTCGGAAAGGATAAAACCGATGGGCCTGGCATATCTCATTATGAAATTATTGTAAACGACGATTATGACGGTAGTCAGATATTTTTCCAGGATGGAGTTGATACAACCGTAGTTCTTTATCTTGAAGTTGATACAACTTTTATCGGGAAAAAGATAAAATATCAGGTGAATATGTACAATCTCGACGGTGATATTTTAAGCAAAGACTTTACCGGCATTTATGTCAAAAGAAACACTGATCCTCCGGACCAGCCTACAAACCTCAGTCTGATCAAAACGTCTGATACATCCGTTCTTTTAGTATGGACAGACAATGCATCAAACGAAACGAATTATCAGTTGTACCGCAAGGACGGGGTCAATGGAGTGTACCGTTCAACAAAACTACTGCCTTCAAATTCAAGCAGTACTAATGATCTGGATCTTTCACCCTTTATCGTTTATTATTATAAGGTTATAGCTTATAATCAATACGGGTATTCAAAGTTCAGTAATGAAGTTTCAAGCACGGGCGCCTCAAGCGGGGACGTTCCAACAAATTTGCAGGCTGAAGCTCTCGGAGCAACCGCTGTCAGACTTACCTGGGTGAATCACTCGACAACTCAGCTTGGAGTTAAAATTCAACGTAAAGATGGGGGCGAAAGCGTATTTAACGACCTCGCAATTGTTGCCGGAACAATCAACGAATATATTGATGAATATTCGCTGATTGCAAGCACCTCCTATCAATACCGAGTTGCATCTTTCAATTCAACTTCACAAAGTTCATGGTCTAATATTGCAACTGTAATGACGTACAGTACGGATATCAATCCTCCTTCCGGTCTTGTCGCAACTTTTAGCGCTTCACAGAGGGGAGTTGAGATTAAATGGAGAGATAATACCACTTACGAGACTGGTACTGTTATTGAAAGGAGTGTCGGCAATACAAATGCGTTTACTGAATTGCTGCAGGTCGATCAGGATGTTACGACATATTTTGATGAGGACATCGAAGAGGAAAGAATTTATTATTACAGGGCAAAGCATCTCACAACCGAAGGATTTTATACAAAATATTCGAATACAGATTCTGCCACCGTTCCAAAACTGGCTCTTGCAGCGCCCTATAATCTGACAATAACTCAATTCAATTCGACTCAGTTTGGACTCACCTGGGTTTTAGGTGCCGCCTCTCAAACTGCTGTGGAACTTCAGCGAAAAGCAGAATCAACATCATTTTCAAGATATAAACTGCTTACTGGCAATGCGATTGCCTATAATGACATAATACCGGATTCCACAATAATTTTCACTTACCGGGTCAGATCAATAAATGGTTCAGATACGTCAGCGTTCTCAAATGAAGTGAATACTGCCGGGGGATCAGGAAATATCCTGCGTCCTACTAACCTGACTGGCAATGTTATAAGCGGACAGCTTCAGATTCAGCTTTTCTGGCAGGATAATTCCGGAAATGAACTTGGATTTAAGATTGAGCGTAAACTGAACAGCACTTTTCAGTATAGTGAAGTTGGGACTGTAGCGCCTAATTCTACAAGTTTTCTTGATGCAACAGATGGTTTGTTCCGCGGTTCATCTTATGATTACAGGATACGTGCTTATAATTCGGAAGGATATTCTGAGTATTCAAATGTTTTGACTATAGAAATTCCTTTCTAAAATGAATCGTGCGACAGAAAACCTAAGAAATCTTTCACGGGGAAGCATTATTATTGATGCTGAGAAAAATATTCTGGGTTTTACTGGTCTTTCAAATTATTCTTTGCCAAAAGTCACCAGGCAGAAAAATATAAATGAGGTACTTGGCGAATCCTTCAAAGATAAATTTGAGGAATATTTAGAAAAAGTCAGGAAAACAGGTCGCAAAGTTTCATTCAAACTTGATAGAGAGAGACTTGAGATTATTCCTTTTAAGAATCAGAAAGACAAACTCTTTTTGATATCCATTCTTAACGATCCTGATCAGTCCGAAGCGGGAGATCAGATTGAAATCTACGTTAATACAGGAAGGAATAACGGGATTGAGCTGGATGCTGAAATAAACAAAATACTTAATTTCCTTAAAAAGAATTTCCCCTTAACTCTGCTCTCGAGAGCGCGGCTTGAAAAAATGGTGGAAAACTATAAGGGTTTGTTCAGGTTAAAGGACAATGAAAATAGAGTAATCCTTCATAATCAGTTGTATTCTGAACTAATCAAGAAGAACAGGAAAAATACTTTTCTGCAGGATGAAAATTCCATTCTCACAGAGAAAGCAGGGGCACTATTCTCCAAGATACGGGATTATATTTCCAAAACTGGAAGCAATGTACTCATCCGTAATCTGGGCGAATCAATCAATACATCAGTTAAACTGAGCGGTGATTATTTTGAATTTCCTGTTATGGATCAGTACCGTAATATTTGGGCTTATGCAGGGTTTACATTAAAAGATCAGGAAATAAAAGCAAACAAATACTTTTTGCTGGAGAAAAGTTACAGCAAAATAAATAAAAGCATTATTTTGCTTGATAATAAACACAGAATTATTTTTATTAACGATGATGCCAAAGAATTGATCGGTGATATTTCTTCGAGAAGAAACGGACCTGAGGCAATTTTTGGTGAAGAAAATGTAAAAATTTTCGATAAATATTTCTCAGGCGGGAAAAATTTTAATAGCGAAAATTTGACTATCGATTTTCGATCAGCCAGTGGGAAACAACTAATCGGGATTATTGAACTGATCAAGGACGAAAACGGGAATTCTTTAGGAAGTCAGATCATCATCGAAGAAATAGACAATTTTACCAAGAATGAAGAAGTTAGACCCATGTATGATATTATAATGCAAACCAGCCCCGAGGCAATTTTTATTTACGATGCCGAAAATCTTAAATTTCTTGAGGTTAATGATGCCGCATTGAAATTATACGGCTATCACAGAGAAGAATTTCTTCAGATGGATCTTACGGATCTGTATTCTCCCGAAGATATTCAAACGCTGATCGAGTCTTCGAATCTTCAGACATCAGAAGGCTTTTTTACCGGTACCTGGAAACATATGAAAAAAGATGGTAAATCTGTCCTTGTCGAGATCAGCAAGATCACAACCGAATACAAGGGAAGAAGGGCGTTATACAATATAGTAAGAGACGTCACCGATAAAGTAGCGCTGGAAAAAGAAATTCAGATATATAAAAGTGTTTATGAAAACACGAACGATATTCTCGTTCTGACAAACAGCGATGGTTTCGTTATTAATATGAATAATAATGCATTATCTTTTTTCGGGTTTACACACCAGGAAGCAGAAAGACTTTCAGTGCTAAGTCTGATAAGTGATGCTGACCGTGTGAATTTTAATAATGCTGTTTATAAATCCGGAAAAAAAAATAAGTTAACCAACAATTTCGAATTAAAAAAGAAATCAGGAGAAACTGTTAAAGCCGATATTGTATCAAAACCGGTTTTTAATTACAAAGGTGAAATTGAATCTTTTTCTTTTGTGTTCAAACCGGTTGAAAAACCACTCATAAAAGAAGTTCAGTCAGGAACTGCATTAAAAGAAACCCATGAGAACACTTCGGGAAATGAACTGGACTCAGCTTTTCTTTCGCACCTTTTTCATGAAATTCTAACCCCTATAAATGTAATAATCGGATTTGGGCAGGAATTAAGCGAGAGTATTGACAACCCCACTCCTGAACAAAAGGAATCTTCTGCAATTATTCAGGAAAATCAAAAGAGTTTACTCCAGCTTCTGGATAATGCATCTGAATATGCATCATTAGTCCAAAGCAAAGTTAATCCAAAACCTGAAAAGATTGTTTTTGTCGATCTCATTGAACCATTTGAATCAGGGACTAAACAAATTTGCAAGCAGAAAAATGTTGAATTCAGTTATGGCAAAATCTCCTCCTCGCTTACTTTTGAAAACGATAAGAGCCGGTTTCAGACTTTGATAAACACATTCCTGACTTTTGCTGTTCAAATTACAAGGGAGAATAAAATCTTTCTCAGCGCACAGCCGTTTAATGATCATAGCTTTATTGTAAGTGTTAAAGACAGTCCTTATGGAATATCGGAGGTACTATTGAGGGGATTGACAGAGACACTTACGGTTGATGAAAATCTTATAAGGCAGCGCTATGGTTTCTCCAGATTTAGTGTCAGGTTATTCAGAAAATTACTTGCATTTGTCAATTCAAGACTTGAGATAATCTCTAAGAACAATCAACCTTCTGAGATCGGTTGTGTGATTGATTATGAATATTCCGGACCGGTTGCAGAGATAAAAGTTTCTGAAGCAACCAGGGCTTTACCAAAACCTATTGCAAAACCATCCTCCGAATCCTCGGCTAAAGCTCAGCCCATTCAGCGGCCTGCACTAAATCAGCAATACGATTCACAACCGGCTGCACCGGTCTCACCTCCAGAACCACAAAGGCAGAATTACAATCATCCCCCACAGCCGGCTCCACCAGTGAATACTCAGCCGCCAATGCCGCCGGAAACATTGAGGGCAACAAAGCAGGATTATTCACCACCTGCTGTCAACCGCCCTGCCCAGGAATCTGCTGCTCCAGGCCAAGCCACCCTTGATCTGACATCCTACTCCTGTCTCTATGTCGAAGACCAGGTAGATTCTCAGATACTTTTCCGGGTGCAGATGAAAGATCTCCATTTTATCGAGTTTGCAGACAGTCTTGAGAAAGCATTGCCCCTTATACAGGCAAATAAATTTAATTTTATTGTTATGGATATGAATATTCAGGGGGAATATAACGGACTCGATGCTTTACGGATTATCAGAAGATTACCCGGATATGAAAATGTTCCGATTATAGCTGTAACTGCATATGTATTACCTGGGGACAAAGAGAAGTTTATTGCCGCAGGATTTAGTGATTTTATTTCGAAACCTGTTCTCAGGGATAACCTTACAAAATCTTTGCGGGGAATTTTTCAGAAAGGGTAGATCAGTCGTTTTTTCCCGAGATTCTGTATATCAGTAGGGTGATAATGAATGCTAAAGTTGCTAATGTAACTGAGACTATAAGAAGTCCGGGAATAAAAATCATTAATCCATCATAACCTATAGCGGAGATATTAGACCAGGTTGGCGCTTGAATAACTTTATTCAGAATACCAGATCCAATATTTTTTCCGGTTAATATTGTGCCCGCTTTCCAGGCTCCTAAATATAACGGTAGAAGTGTCAGCGGATTACTTATCAGGGTTGTCATTGCTGAAACAATTGGATTACATCTGAATAGAATTGCCAACGGTACTACAGTTATTGTTTGAAGTCCAATCGGGAACATTGCCCCGACAAAAACACCCAGGCTTACACTCGTGGCCATAACGACCGGGGATAGTCTCAGTTTGATGACATCTGTTATTTTTTCTTTTAACCTGGCGCCTATCTTTATAATAAATTTGTTCAAATTACAAGCCGTAAATTATAAAATGCAAATATAAAGCATTATTAATTTTCCTCCTCCATTTTTCTATAATTCCGTTTCAGATCATTCTTGAATTTTGCTCAATATTGCATACTCAGGAATACTATCTTAAAAATTAATATTTAAAACTGCGCTATACCCTTGCAATTCATTCCGACTTTTAATAAATTTACCAATACACATACAAATGTATGGTATTAAATGCTAATTATTTTTGGTTTATGTGAATGGATAAAGGACTGACAGAAACGCAGAAAAATATTCTAGAGTATATTATTGAAGTGAAAACCGAACGGGGATATCCTCCGACTCTGGCGGATATAGCAAGGGCATTTGGTTATAAGAACCGGGCTACCGTTCAACAGCATTTGCAGGCTATTGAGAGAAAAGGATACATCAGGCGCAACCCGCGGATTTCACGAGGCATCGAACTTTGTCTGGAGGATAAATTTTTTGTCCCCCGTCCGATTCTCGGAGAGGTTGCGGCAGGAAATCCTCTTACAATATATCCCGATGCAATTGACACCATTGAACTGCCGACAATTGCAAGAATGCCGGCTGATTCTTTTCTCCTCAGAGTCAAGGGGGAAAGTTTGAAGGATGCTTATATTTTCAGCGGGGATGTTGTTATTGTGAATCCTAATGTGGAAGCCGTAAATGGGGCTATTGTCGTTGCTCTTCTTGACGATGCTGCTGTAGTCAAACGATATTTTCTTATGAATGACCACGTGGAACTGCGTTCAGAGAATCCCGAGTACCAGACAATATCGTTGGATAAAAAGTATCATGGGCTCCGTATTGTAGGAACTGTTGTTGGAATTTACCGGAGCATGGAAAGAAAAACCGGGTAAACGTAAAATGGGGAATTAATTTATGACCTGGATTCAAAAAGATTTAAGATTAAAACCCCGGAAGAGGGGTTTTCACCTGATCACAAACGAGGTGCTTTCTGCTATCCCTGAGATCAGGGATATGAAGATTGGGCTGCTGAATATATTTATCCGGCATACCTCTGCATCACTTACAATTAATGAAAATGCTGATCCCGATGTCCGTATTGATATGGAATCGTATTTTTCCCATAGTGTTCCGGAAAACAGCAGTTTTTATACTCACACTATTGAGGGACCTGACGATATGCCGGCTCACATCAAGGCTTCAGTTATAGGGTCTTCTCTAAATATACCGGTTCGCAACGGGAGTTTACACCTGGGTACATGGCAGGGGATATATATGAATGAGCACCGCAATTACGGAGGTATGAGGGAATTAGTTCTGACTCTCACAGGAGAGAAAAATGAAAGATAATGGATATGGGATTTCGTATTATCGCTCACCGATAGGAATTCTCGAAATCCATACCGAAGAAAATTCACTCAGAATACTCAGGTTCAGGAACGATGATTATTTTATTCCTGGTATCGCCGATTCTTATTCAGAAAGGGTAATCAGTGTTCTCGATGAATACTTCAGAGGTGCAGCACGAGATTTTTCTCTTGAGATAGAACCGGAAGGAACTGAATTCCAGAAATCTGTATGGAATGAATTGCAGCGGATTCCTTACGGAACTACATGCTCATACCTGGAATTAGCACAGCGGCTCGGTAATGAAAAGGCGATAAGAGCTGCAGCCCGTGCCAATGCAATGAATCCAATTGCCATACTGATACCATGCCACAGGGTAATCGGCAGGGATGGCAGCCTTACTGGTTATGCAGGAGGATTGTGGAGAAAGGAATGGCTGCTGGCTCATGAATATGCAGTGGCGGGTTCTGAAAAACAACTTGAATTGTTTTCTGCAGTAAAAGGGGTGAAAGAGAAAAATGCCTGAGATATTTGCCGGTACTGCCGGCTGGTCATATGATGACTGGAGTCCGGCTTTTTATCCGGAATCACCTTCAAAGGGATTTGACAAACTGAGCTATTATAGCGATTATTTCAATTCTGTTGAAGTGAATGTAACTTATTATACCTACCTGAATTCCCGTATTGTTGCCGGGTGGCTGGATAAGGTGGAAAAGAAAAACGATTTTCAGTTTATTATTAAAATGCATCAGGATTTTACGCACAAACGTTTTTTTACCCCGGAGCAAATCAGAATGTTCAGGTATAATCTGGATATTCTCGATGAAGGAGGGAAACTTGCCGGAGTATTGATGCAATTTCCTTATTCATTTATGTTTGATAATTCTGCTCTCGGATATGTTGAAAGACTGAGGGAAGCATTTGATAAATACCGGCTTTTCCCGGAAGTTCGGCATAAATCATGGCTCTGTGCTGAAGCCCTGGCGTATATGTCGGAGAAAAATCTATCGGTATGTACTATCGATCAGCCGCAGATAGGTCAGTCAATTCCTTTCCGTACTATGATTACAACAGATACTGCCTATATCCGTTTTCACGGGAGGAATGTACAATCCTGGAAACAATCGATTACTGATTTCGGGAAAAAGCAGACCTATGCCGAGCAAAGCAGCAGATATAAATACTTATACAGTCCCGGTGAACTAAGTGAAATTGAAAATGCAGTCCGGGAAGTATTTGATAAGGTGAAGAAGGTTTTTATAATAATGAACAACCACCCTTCAGGATATGCAGTAGCTAATGCTTTTGAATTGCTTTATTTATTGAAAGACTTTAAGAAACTGGATATTCCCTCCAATACAATCGAACATTTTCCAAGGCTGGCCGTAATTGCCAGTTGATAGAATACGACTGAGTATATTTAAGGCCAGACCACCTGGAGTTTAGTTTTTTTGTGATGACGAATATTTGATTTGTGGAAGTAAGTTCAGGGTTTTTATGATGAGGATATTGACGGATTTAGAATGTTTATGGGAACAAACCGAGGATTTACAGAAATGACACCGGCTCTTTATAATCGGAATAGATAGTATAATGAGTGTAATATTTCACCTTGATTTGGATGCATTTTTTGTATCAGTTGAAAGGATACTGGATCCCTCGCTTGAGGATAAACCGGTAATTGTCGGAGGAGATCCGCACGGCAGGGGAGTGGTTACAGCATGCTCTTATGAAGCGAGAGAATACGGGCTTCACTCTGCGATGCCGATAAGAAATGCTTTCCGTCTTTGTCCGCATGGAATTTATCTTCACGGTCATTTCGAGGAATATGTGCGTTTTTCAGATCTGGTCAGGAATATTCTTGAACCATATGCTCCGGTTATGCAGCAGGCGTCTATTGACGAATTCTACATGGATTTTACCGGATGCGGTAAGATATATGGACATCCCTTGTATTTTGCTTCCCGTATTCAGGAGGAAATATGGAATAAACTGAAACTTCCTTGTTCAATAGGGATAGCCTCAAATAAAACTGTAGCTAAAATATCTTCTGATTTTATGAAGCCGCACGGTATCACATACGTGGTACCCGGGCAGGAGAAGTATTTCCTTGCTCCTTTACCTGTTGAGGCTATTCCCGGAGTTGGTAAAGTTACCCTTGGAATTATGCATTCAAAAGGCATTAAAAAAGTGGCTGATATACTCCGTCTGCCTGAAAATTATTGGGAATCTTCGATGGGAAAGGCAGGATCTGACCTTTATCGCAAAGCAAAGGGTGAGGGTAAACAGTTTATAAGTCCCCCGCAGGAAAGGAAAAGTATATCAAAAGAACGTACTTTTAATGACGATATTGTTGATAAAACGGAAATCGAAGGATATCTTTTTAAGCTGACCGGCAAAGTCTGTCAGTCCCTCCGTGATTACGACTGGATGGCTTCAACAATCAGTATTAAACTTCGCTACTCTGATTTCAGTACACTTACAAGAGCCAGAACCATTGACCCTACTGATGATGACGAGGCAATATTTGAAACAGCAAGAACTCTTTTCCATCAGGCTTATACCAGAAGGGTAGGTGTGAGGCTTATTGGTATTCACCTGACGAATTTCGAGGAATATTCATATCAGGAATCACTTTTTACAAATCACAGGGAAATAAGAAAAAGAATGTTGAGAGCTGTAAGCAAAATAAGGGATAAATTCGGTTATAAATCAATCAGGGTGGGTTCTGCCTGAGAATATAAAAAATGGTCTCATTGCATACGCACTCGTTTTATTCGAAATTAAACGGAACATTATCGATCGAAGAGATAGTGTCCCATGCCAAGGTATCTGAATCACGATATGCCGCACTTACTGATACTAATGGGATGTATGGGTGGATTCAGTTTGCCGGTAAGGCAGTTGCAGAAGGAATTAAGCCTGTATTCGGCTCAGTACTTGATGATCCTGCAGATAATGACCTGAGTGCATTGTTTTTAGCGAAAAATAACGAGGGGTATTCTGAATTATGCAGGCTGATAACATCGAGAAAACTGAACCCGGAATTTAATTTGAGGGAAACTGTTCAAAGATCGGGCGAAAATCTTTTTATTATATGCAACTCGCAAAAACTTCTTGAGAGTATTGAATTAACAATTCCATTGCGGAAAAATCTTTTCGCTGAACTGATATCGAGCAATATACAAAAATCAAAAAGCCGGAAATTGTATGAATTTGCCCGACAGAAAAACATTCAGATCGTTGCAACTCATCCGGCATATTTTGCCCGCCCTGATGATTTTGAACTGCACAGAGTTGTAACTGCCATAAGGGAAAATACAACATTAGCTAACCTGAATGAAGATCAGACTGCTGATCCGGAATTCTGGCTGCAGCCTGCCGGAACGTTAAGAAAAACATGGCGAAATATGCCGGAAGCAATCTGGAATGCAGAAAAGATAGCTGAGGAATGCAATGTGGACCTTAAACTTGGGGAGTATAAGTTTCCCTCCTTTCCTCTGCCCTATGGCGAGACTTCATTTTCTTATTTATGGAAAATATGTTTCCGCGGACTTGAGGAAAGATATCAGCCGATAACAGACCAGGCAGTCCGGCGGCTTCAGTATGAACTTGAAGTGATAGACGAACTGGGATTTTGTGATTATTTCCTCGTAGTATGGGATATTGTAAGGGAAGCGCGGATAAGAAATATGATGAATATTGGAAGGGGGTCCGCCGCAAACAGCCTTGTTGCTTATTGTCTTGGTTTTACTCAGGTCGATCCTTTAAAACACAATTTATATTTTGAAAGATTTCTAAATCGGGGCAGAACTTCACCTCCGGATGTTGATCTTGATTTTTCATGGAAAGAAAGGGACGAGATAGTGCGTTATGTTTTTGATAAATATGGTTATAACAGGGTGGCGATGATATGCACGAATGTTACTTTCAGGGCTCGTTCGGCTTTTCGAGAGACCGCAAAAGTTTTCGGAATACCCGAAAGTGAAATATCTAAGTATAGTAAATTTATTCCCTGGACCAGTGCTTCTAACCTCCCGGTACTGAGCGAAAAATTTCCTGAGGCAAAATCCCTGAAATTTGAACAGGAGCCATGGAATCATATAATCAGGATAGCTTCGAGGCTTGCAGGTTTCCCGAGACATTTGAGCATACATCCCGGCGGAATAATTATCACAGAAAAGCCGATCACTGATTACGTGGCGCTCGAATATGTCAGCAATAAGGGGCTCGGTCTCATTGTTACACAACCTGATATGTATCCTATAGAAGAAATGGGGCTGATTAAGATTGATCTCCTTAGCCAGAGGTCGCTTGGAGTTCTCAGGGATACAATGCATAAGATTAAGGCAGAAAGTGGTAGTCAGCAAAAACCTGCTTTTAATCCCCCGATATTCGAACTCAATGTAAGTGGCGGCAGAAAATCAGAGGGTGATAATTCTTAATTTTAGGATTAACAGGGGAGTAATTCTAAATATTTGCACAAGTAAATCGAAAAAGAGTCTCAAAAGCCTTAAGGATTAAGAAGATAAACCATCAGAAATCTTGGCTTGAATTTTGATAATATAGAATATTAAAAAGCAATTAAGTCAATAATAGTGTATTATATAAATTAAATTAATCCAGAGGAAATGATGGAGAGACCAAAAATAACGATTGACGGAAATGAGGCTGCGGCATATGTTGCATATCATAACAGCGAAGTTATTGCAATATATCCGATTACACCTTCTTCAGGTATGGGTGAACTTTCTGATGCCTGGGCGGCATCCGGAATGAAAAACATCTGGGGAACAATTCCAAGCGTTTCAGAACTTCAGAGCGAAGGCGGCGCAGTTGGCGCAGTACATGGGGCGCTTCAGAGCGGTTCCCTGACAACAACTTTTACAGCATCACAGGGATTGTTACTGATGATCCCAAATATGTTTAAAATAGCAGGTGAGCTAACGCCGACTGTTTTCCACGTATCAGCCCGTTCAATTGCGGCATCGGCACTTTCGATTTTTGGAGATCATAGTGACGTTATGGCGACAAGGCAAACCGGTTTTGCACTTCTTGCTGCGAGCTCGATACAGGAGATCATGGATATGGCTGCTATTGCACATAGAGCCACACTTGACTCACGAGTACCCTTTATTCACTTTTTTGATGGTTTTCGTTCATCCCATGAAGTTTCAAAAATTGAACAACTGACTCCTGAAGACCTCAAAGCGATGATCGACTACGATAAAATAATTGAACTTCGTAAATCAGCGCTTACACCTGATAATCCATTTATCAGAGGAACTGCTCAGAATCCGGATGTGTATTTCCAGGGACGCGAAACTGTGAATAAATTTTATGATGCTTGTCCTGGGAAAGTTCAGCAATCGATGGATAAATTAGCTGAAATCACAGGCAGACAGTACCATTTATTTGATTATTTCGGTGCCCCCGATGCAAAACGAATTATAATAATGATGGGTTCAGGCGCTGAAGCTGCACTTGAAACAGTTGAATATCTGACAGAAAGAATGGAAGAAAAAATCGGTTTGATCAAAGTAAGATTATTCAGACCATTCTCGATAGAATCTCTTATTAATGCAATACCAGAATCCGTCGAAAAAATTGCAGTTCTTGATAGGACAAAAGAACCGGGTGCGCTTGGCGAACCTCTTTATCTCGATGTGGTGACCGCAATCACTGAGAAATTCCTCGAAGGCGGATCAAAATTCAAAACTCTGCCGAGAATAGTTGGTGGAAGATACGGATTATCCTCGAAGGAATTCACACCTGCGATGGTGAAAGCGATTTATGATAATCTGAAACTTGATGTCCCGAAAAACCATTTCACAGTTGGAATTAATGACGATGTTACATTCACAAGTCTGAATTATGATCCGGCTTTCCAGATAGAAGATGATAGCGTGTTCCGCGGAATGTTTTTCGGTTTAGGTGCGGATGGGACAGTTGGTGCGAATAAGAATTCTATCAAAATTATTGGTGAAGAAACCGAAAACTATGCTCAGGGTTATTTCGTTTATGATTCAAAGAAATCAGGATCGACGACAATATCCCATCTTCGCTTCGGTAAAAAGCCTATTCATTCAACGTATCTCATTCAGAGCGCTAAGTTTATCGGATGTCATCAGTTCAACCTTCTTGAAAAATTTGATGTCCTTGAAAAAATAACAAAAGGCGGGACATTCCTGCTCAACAGTCCTTATTCAAAAGAAGAAGTTTGGGATAAATTGCCCAAAAAAGTTCAGCAGCAGATTATTGAGAAAGATCTGAAATTCTACGTAATTGATGGTTATACTGTTGCTCATGATACAGGAATGGGCGCCAGAGTGAATACAATTATGCAGACATGCTTTTTCGCGATCTCCGGAATACTTCCTAAAGAGGAGGCTATTGAGCAGATAAAAAAGGCAATCAAAAAAACCTACGGGTCGAAAGGCGAAGAAATTGTTAAACAAAATTTCAGGGCAGTCGACCAGACATTAGAAAACCTTCATCAAATAAAGATACCTGTTTCAGCGACTTCTGCGATCGAAATCCCACCGATTGTTTCACCCAATGCGCCGGAATATGTTCGTGAAGTGCTTGGAAAATTGATGGAAGGAAAAGGCGATGACGTTCCTGTCAGTGGAATGCCGATTGATGGTACTTTCCCCTCAGGTACTACGCAATGGGAAAAAAGGAATATTGCACTTGAGGTTCCAGTCTGGGACGAAAGTATTTGCATCCAGTGCGGAAAATGTGCATTAGTTTGTCCCCATGCATCAATCCGTATTAAAGCATATGACAAAAAATATCTTGAAAATGCTCCTGCCACTTTCAAACATATGAAAGCGAAAGGAAAGGAATTTTCAGAAGATATGGTTTATTCAATTCAGGTTGCAGTAGAAGACTGTACCGGATGCGGACTTTGCTTCGAAGTATGTCCGGTTAAGAATAAACAGGAAGTCAGGCTCAAAGCATTAAATATGGCTCCTCAGTTACCGCTGAGGGAAACTGAAAGAGCAAATTTTGATTTCTTCCTGAATCTTCCTGAATACGACAGAAAAGAAATAAATGTTACGACAGTAAAAGGATCACAATTCCTTCAGCCGCTCTTCGAATTTTCCGGCGCTTGCACGGGCTGCGGTGAAACACCTTATGTTAAACTCGTAAGTCAGTTATTCGGCGATAGAATGATCGTTGCTAATGCAACCGGATGTTCCTCGATTTATGGCGGTAACTTACCTACAACACCATGGACTATTAATAGAGATGGACGTGGACCGGCATGGTCGAACTCTCTGTTTGAAGATAATGCCGAATTTGGATTGGGTATGCGTCTTTCGATTGACAAGCAAAATGATTTTGCGAAAGAATTGCTCGCAGTTCTTGCTCCCAAGGTAGGAGAATCATTAGCAGATGCAGTTCTTAATGCAGAACAGAAGACTGAGACAGGGATTCATGATCAGCGTGAAAGAGTTGCTGAATTAAAGAAAAAACTTGAGCAAATAAAAACTGAAGAATCAAAACAACTGCTTGCAGTTGCCGACTATCTGGTTAAAAAGTCTGTCTGGATTATGGGCGGGGATGGCTGGGCTTATGATATTGGTTATGGCGGGCTTGACCACGTTATCGCTTCAGGTAAAAATGTAAACATTTTAGTGCTTGATACTGAGGTTTATTCGAATACAGGCGGGCAAATGTCAAAATCCACCGGTATGGGTGCTGTAGCGAAATTTGCTGCAGCCGGTAAACCAATGGGTAAAAAAGACCTCGGCATGATGGCAATGAACTATGGAAATGTTTATGTTGCCAAAATTGCAATGGGTGCAAATGATGTTCAGACGATAAAGGCAATTCTTGAAGCTGAAGCTTATGAAGGTCCTTCGCTGATCATTGCGTACAGCCATTGCATAGCTCACGGAATAAATATGCAGAAGGGACTTGATAGCCAAAAACTTGCAGTTGAATCAGCATACTGGCCACTTTACAGGTATAATCCGGAAAATGTTAAAGAAGGTAAAAACCCGCTTAAACTGGATTCCAAACCTGCCAGCATTAAACTGGAAGACTATATCTATAAGGAGACTCGTTACAAGATGTTGACTAAGTCTCATCCGGAAAATGCTAAAAAACTGCTTGCCTTGGCACAGGAAGAGGTGTTGGCAAAATGGAAATACTATGAACAGCTTGCTGCCCTGGATTATTCAAAGGACACAAAAGATAACGAAGAAAAAGTAAATTAATATCGATGCGGTTCCTGGAAACGAACCGCAATATTAAATGAGAAAATTATAGGAGTAATAATGGATCTTACAACAAATTATCTGGGATTGAAACTAAAAAATCCCGTAGTGCCTTCAGCCTCTCCACTGTCTCAAAACGTCGATTCAGTAAAAGCGCTGGAAGATGCCGGCGCCTCTGCGGTTGTAGTGTATTCGCTTTTCGAGGAGCAGATCAACCATGAATCAGGCGAGATAGATCACTATCTTTCATATGGTTCCGAGAGCTATGCCGAAGCAACATCATACTTTCCTGAACCGGATGAATTCAAGCTGGGACCGGTTGAATACCTTGATCATATTGCTAAACTGAAAAAATCAGTTGATATACCAATCATTGGAAGTCTGAACGGAGTCAGTGCCGGAGGTTGGGTGAATTATGCCAAGAATATTGAGCAGGCAGGAGCCGATGCTCTTGAACTTAACATCTATTATATCGCTGCGAATGGAAATCTTCCCAGCAGCGAGATCGAGAACATGTACGTTGAAACGATTAAAGCTGTCAAATCGAAAGTAAAAATACCTGTCGCAGTTAAACTTAGTCCATTTTTTACGTCAATGACGAATATGGCAAAAAAACTGGATGGTGCCGGAGCAGATGGACTGGTTCTTTTTAACAGATTTTATCAGCCGGACTTTGATCTTAATAAACTCGAGGTTGTACCCAATCTTGTCCTTAGCACTAATTGGGAATTAAGGCTGCCCCTAAGATGGATAGCAATTCTATATGGTAATATTAAGGCGAGCATGGCAGCAACTTCAGGTGTTCACAGTCATCTTGATGTTATTAAGGTTATGATGGCTGGCGGTGATGTTGCAATGGTATGTTCTGAATTGCTCAAACACGGTATCTCGAGGGTGAGTGATATGGTTAGCGGGCTTCAAATCTGGATGGAAGAGAATGAATATGAATCTATCACCCAGATGAAAGGAAGTATGAGCCAGCGCAGAGTTGCCGAACCAGCAGCGTTCGAAAGGGCAAATTATATGAAGGCTTTGCAGAGCTATAAATTATTCATCTGATAAAAAAAATATCAGCAAAAATATCAAAGAGCTGTCAGATGGACAGCTCTTTGCGTTTATAATTGAATTTAATCCTTTGTCAATGCTTGTTCCGGTTTGATATTAAGTGATGAATCCTGGAGGCAAGTTCACGAAATTTTGGAAGAGCTGCTTCTTCTTTCAAAGGCAAAAAACAGGAAATAATATACCTGATATTCCCATCATTAACTATTCCAACATCATTTGTCCAGAAAGAGTACCAGCCTGTTTTATGATAAAAAACTGCATTATCGGGTAAACCCTTTGTTAATTTGGTATTATCAAGCTGCCTCCCAAGTAAAATTTTCATTTGCTGGCTAACCCAGGGATCAACCAGAGCATTTGTTTCAATTTTATACATAAAATCGGCTGCGTGAAGGGCGCATGTTTCTGTTCCCGGGATGTTTTCATAACCCGGATCTTCAAATTTCCTACGCAAGAATTTTCTGGTGACTTCGCTTCCATGCCAATTATACTTACTCATGAGTTGATTGATTTTCTCACGCCGGGCAATATCAATCAGGCAGTTCGCAGCCGAATTATCACTTCTGGTAATCATTAAATCGAGCAAATAATTCACGGTCACGGTATCACCAGGTTTTATAAGCGGACGCGGATCATTGCCGATTTCTTTATTTTTGTCAACAGCATTATGTCCTTCAACGATATGAATACGGTTTAACGAATATTCGCCAAGAGAAATCTGATGAAGTATTTCAGCAGCCACGTACATTTTATAAACTGATGCCGGATAAATGAAATTTCCGTATTTGTAGCCTGCTAAAACCGGAGCTTTGTTTGCGAGATCAACCACTGCAAGAGAAATCTGTTCAATACCGTCTTCACCGACATCGTAATCACCAGCAAGCCCAAGTTCATTCACGATTTCGAGGATTTGATCACTGAGAGTACTATCAGTGACGAAATAATCCGGAATGTCCACTCCCTGTGAAAAAAACTTTGAAGTACTCACTATTATAAAAATAAAAAACAACCAGGACGAATGCATTTTTCCTCAGTAGAATTATTGTCAGGATTCATTTTAATTTTGGCAAAAACACCAAAATTAATTTTCTTTAACTTAAGAGTTTATTTTTACCCTTGAAAATCAAAAAAAATCTTGAGTATTTAATCATGATTAATATTAATTTATAAGTTTGTTTTTTGAATAATAAAACTCAATTTTATGCCCAAATACTTTCTACTATTTTTGTTGTTAGGTTCAGGAGTAATTTTCACCCAGCCAACGGGGAAAATCAGAGGAAAAATCACTGATAAAAATACCGGTGAAATACTTGCTTATGGAAATGTTTTCATCGAAGAACTAAAAAAAGGAACTTCCTCAGATCAGAACGGCTATTTTATATTTACCGGTATTCCCTCAGGAAAAACTTATACGCTGCACGTATCCTACGTATCCTATGAGTCAAAATCCTTAAAGGCTCAGGTATTACCGAATAAAATTACGCAGATTGATTTTGAATTGGAACCGGTTCAGATTGAAATGCAAACCATCGAGAAGGTCGGAGAAAAAATTATCCGGGAGAATGAAACAGATATTGGACTTCAGAGAATCACCGTCAGGGAACTGGAGATGATGCCCAAAGGTGTGGAGACCGATATTTTCAGATCTTTGCAATATATGCCGGGGGTTAGGACAACCGGCGATGTCTCTGCACGATATTATGTTAGAGGCGGCGGGAGTGATCAGAACCTGGTGCTGCTCAATAATACGACAGTATATAATCCGTTCCATGCTTTAGGGATGTTTAGTGTAATCGATCCGGAGATAATCAATAATCTTGAGTTTTATAAAGGTGGATTTACTGCTGAATTTGGAAGCAGACTTTCATCTGTCCTTAAAATAATTACTAAAGACGGCAATAAAAATTCATTCAGCGGGAAAGCGAGTTCAAGTTATCTCTCAGGCAAATTACTGCTTCAGGGACCAATTCCAGGAGGTTCGTTCATTTTGTCCGGCAGGAAAAGTTATGCGAATGAAATACTTAAGAAGTTTTTGAATAATAAAAGAGCCCCATTCGACTTTCATGACCTCTCATTCAAAGTGAATTATGCTGATGCTGATTTTATTCCCGGGGCAAAATTTGAAGTTCATGGATTCCTTAGTAATGATAAATTACTGAATGACGATCCACTGAAAGAAGATTTTGGATGGACGAATAATCTAGTAGGATTCAAGTGGTTTCATGTTTATGACAGTCCCTTATTTTCAGAATTTGATGTTTCACTGAGCAGGTTTAGCGGGGAAGTTATTCCCAATCTTAGCACTACTAACCCCAAAGAAAATGTGGTGAACGATATTTCGCTCAGGTCTGAATTTACATATATTTTTGACAGCAAGGATGAGATCAATACCGGAATTCATATTAAAAGCATCAATACAAAACTTTTTCAGTTAAATCAGCGGGGAGTGCCAACCGATATTAATAATACCGCGGCAAACCTGGCGTTATTTTTCAAATATAAATTTCTGCGATATAAGCAGGTTGGTCTCGATCTCGGAATGAGGTATAATCTTGCCGGACTTAATAAAAACGGTTCTGGTTTCCCGGAGCCGAGAATTAGCGCCACCTACAGATTGAATGATAATATTGCAATTAAAGGAGCGTGGGGTATATATCAGCAGGAGATGACTACTCTCACGAATGAGAATGAGGTGATTTCTCTTTTTGAACCCTGGGTTATTACTCCTGATTATCTTTCTCCGTCTCGTTCCATTCATTACATTATAGGGCTTCAGACCAGGTTTTTTGAAACGATTAGTTTTGATATTGAAGGGTATATTAAGAAGACACAAAATCTTCCTGATCTGAACAGGGATAAGATTTACTCAACCGATCCCGACCTTGTTGCTGGCAAGGGAGATGCATATGGCTGGGAATTTCTTTTGAAATATCAGGACGATCCTTTGAATATCTCAGCAGCATATACGCTTAGTTGGGCGTACAAAGAAATAAATGACTGGGTGTATTACCCTAAATACGATTCGAGACATGCTGTAAATCTTTCTCTTGAATATAATATTGGCAGCGGATGGATTGCCAGTGCGATATGGCTATATAATACCGGTATTCCTTTTACACAAATCCTCGGATATTATGATAAAATGTACCTTACTAATATTTACAATCAGGGTCTTGGCGGAACATATTATCAACCGTATTCGATATTGGCAAATATTAATGGAGGCAGACTTCCGGAATATCACCGCCTTGATTTGAGTCTTTCAAAGAAATTTATTTTTGGTCCGCTTAAGATTGATATTGATTTTAGCATCCTCAATGTTTACGATAGAAAAAATATCTTTTATTATGAGAGGGACACGGGGGAGATTGTGAATATGCTGCCATTTCTTCCAACAGCAACAGTGCAGGTGGAGATATGAAAAATATTATCAGACTATTTATGCTATCTCTTATAACTGTAATGTTCTTTATGGGGTGTGAAGATCCGGTAAAAACTAAAGCTGATTTTCAGCAGAATTATGTTTTAAACTCCGTAATAAGAGGTGACACATCTTTTCAGGTGGCAACTGTACTGAAAAATTATGATGTACCGGGACTTGATCCAAATGTCAATACTCAGAGCCAATTTATTGAAGGCTCGATAATAAGACTATGGTATAAGGACACTGTTTATTTTATGAGGGATAGCCTTGTTTTTGATCCTGTGGTACATAGGTATGACGATCCTTACAAATTTTATTATATAGATGGATTCAGACCCGATGCGGGCAGCTATATTGAGATTGAAGCTCTTCTGCCAAATGGTAAAAGACTTAGCAGTTCAACAAGACTTCCGGAGAGAATAAATTTTTCTGAGGACAGTGATTATCTAATACCTCCGGAAAATGGAAAAACTGTGACTATCAGATGGAAAACCGAAAGAAACGGATTAATGTTTTTACCCAGGCTCACTTTAAGATATAACCAGATAGTTGAAGGTGTTGAAGTAGCAAAAACCGTAATAGTACCTGCACAATTTCTGAACAGAAACGGAGTGACCGACCCTTATTATCCTCAGGCTTCCAAAGAGACTGGTATTGTATATGAGTTTTCAGTGATTGATAAAGTACTTCAGGATATTTCTGCCGAAGATGAGAATAAAGGTAATTTTGAGATTATTCACCTTTATCTTGAAATAGCCACTTTTGATGAGAACTTGACAAGTTATTATTCATCGACAAATAATATTGTCAATGAGTATTCAATCAGGTTGGATGAGCTCGATGTTACAAACATTGATGGTGGTCTGGGTATTTTCTGCTCGTATATTAAAAATGGTGTTGTAATTTATTTCGACGAATTGTACATTAAGAAATATGGTTACAAACTGGGAACAAATTAAATTTTTGGAGTTTTTACATAGTATGCTGTCTAATAATAAATATTTTTATGTTTTTGCTTTACTTACAATACTGGTGTTTTTAACGGCTTGTGAGAAGGAACTTTCGAATACTCCACCAGAAAAACCTGCTGATAAAGGTAGATTGATCGTATCCTCATATCCCGATGGTGCCGGTATCTATCTGAATGAGAAAAAAAGTGGGTATTTTACACCAGATAGTATGACATGGCTCGATGAGGGTACTTATAAACTTGTTCTCAGGAAAGATTACTATAAAGATACTGCACTTTATATCGAAATGCCCAAAGATGGAAAAGTTGAAGTTTTTGTTGATTATCTCAAGAACCCAAGGATGTATGGAACAATTGAATGTACATCAACTCCTCCGGGAGCAGAAATATTAGTTGATGATTCCTCGACAGGTATAATAACCCCTGCAAGAGTGACTGGTATCCGACCGGGAATAAGGAAAATTACATTTAAAAAACAGGGCTTTTGGAATACATCACTAAGATATAATGTTTATAGCAGCACGATTACAACTGCCGATTTTGCTCTTGATGATACCTCTAAATGGGTGACCTATACAACATTAAATTCAGGGATACCCACTGATGAAATCACATGCGTTACTACTGACAAAAATAGTCATGTTTGGGCAGGAAGTGAATCTTTGGGTCTTATCTATTACGATTGGAAAGAATGGAAAATTTTTAATAAAGACAATTCGCCACTTCCATCAAACTATGTTCTGACTTTGAAATATGATTATTTTGGCAAGTTATGGATTGGAACTGACGAGGGTATTGCTATCTATGACAACGGCTCCTGGGAAATTCTGAATAGTGCTAATACAGGTATGCCTATCGATTATGTGTCCTCGATTGATGTGGACAGTACTGGCAATGCACTTGTCGGCACAAAATCCGGACTTGTCAGACTGTATAATGGGCGATGGATTTTGCTGAACTCCTCAAATTCAAAACTACCCGCGACCTGGGTTGCAAAAGTTAAATTTCAGCCTAACAGAAATCTCTGGGCATCCGTTGTGAAGACGTGCCTGGCGAGTTTCAACTCGATTAAATGGAGTACTTACGGTTTGCCTGATCCGGATGATCTTGGGGGAAGTTGGAAAGAGATTCCGCCAAATGTATGGAAAGAGATAATCGCTATCGATTTTCTAAAATCGGGAGAAGGATTTTTCGGCGCTTCTGTTGAGCGGAGCATATTTGTTCTGCTCTATGAAAATGGCGCGTGGAAAACTGTGCTTTCTCTGGGCGATAATACAGTTAATAACATATTTTGTTCAGAGGATAATTATGTTTGGATCGGGACGCAGAAGGGATTATTAAGATATAAAAAGAATGTATCCCCGACTATTTCTTTTGATCCTAAAAGCAGCGGATTAAAATCTTATTATATTACCGGAGTTACTGAGGCTCCCAATAAAGTAATGTGGATTTCCACTCATCGCGGGGGATTGACCAAATATAAAAGATTTAATTAGAAAAGTCTGTTTTTTATTTAGGTTTCAATTCTTCCTTTTGTAGAAATACTTAATTAATATGACCGGGAAGTGAATTACTCAAATGGTTAAAAAATTTTCATTCGCGGCATTATTACTCATTTCAGCAGTCTCGTGCTATGAAGGCGTCTCACAGATGCAGCCTGAGCAACAGATTGTTGCCGGATTAATTGAGATTAATAGCATACCATCCGGAGCTGGAATATTTGTTAATGGCAGATTATCAGGTTACGCTACACCTGCAAAAATCCCTGGACTCTCCGAAGGAGACTATGAATTTCTGTTAAGGAGGGAATTCTATAAGGATACTCTGCTGAGAGTTTACCTTAATAAAAAAGATACCCTTCGGCTAAATATTGAATACAATAAAAATCCAAGGATGCTTGGTTCAATAAGCCTGAAATCAAACCCTTCGGATGCTATTATTAGTCTTGATGATTCCCTTCTTGGTAAAAAAACACCTGTCATAGTAAGCGGTATTATTCCTGGAGTTCATAAAGTTTCATATGAAAAAACCGGGTACTGGAAAACCTCGAAACTGATTAAAGTTTATAGCGGTTTGACTGCGAATGGTGAATTCGCTTTAGATGATACAACTACATGGGTTACCTATACTACCTTGAATTCTGATATACCTACTGATGATATTACATGTATTGGCATTGATAATAATAATCATGTCTGGGCTGGCACAACCGACAAAGGATTGATCTGGTACGACTGGAAGGTCTGGCATATTTTTAATAAAGAAAATTCATTCCTGCCCGGAAACCATGTACCTTGTATAAAGGTGAATACTGATGGCAAGATATGGGTAGGCACTGATGCAGGACTTGCCATAATTGATAACGGACTCTGGGAAATTTTCAATTCGGCGAATACCGGGATGCCATTAGACTATGTGTCAACTCTGGATGTTTCCCAGAGCGGTAATGTATTAATCGGGACTAAAGAGGGTCTAGTGCGTCTTTATTACGGCAGATGGATATTGCTTGGGCCAAATAATTCTGATGTGCCGAATGACTGGGTGTCAAAAGTGAGATTCTATTCAGGGGATAATCAGTTTTGGGTTTCGTGTGTTAAATACAGTCTATTGCAATTTGATTCCCGTAAATGGTGGCGATGGGGTATGAGAAATACCTGGAATCATTCTATAAGTTCGCGCGGGAGTCCGCCAAATATCTGGAAAACTATCACTTCAATTGATACAGATAAACAAGGCAACTCCTTTTTTGGAGCTTCATACAATGAGACCATTTATTTATTCCGTAATAAAAGTCAGTCATGGGCATTTGAATTGGAATTGGGAGACAATGCCATTTTCGATTTATTTTGCGATGACCAGGAATACATCTGGCTTTCCACACGAAACGGACTGATACGCTATCATCTGACAAAAAGACCAACAATCGCTTTTTCACCCAAAAATTCAGGACTGAAGAGTTACATTATTTCGGCGGTTGATCAGGGGAGTAACAGTATCCTTTGGGTTGGAACATCAGGCGGAGGAATAACAAAGTACAAAGCTTATCAATGATTCTTCGGATGTCTCAGAAAATCTTTTTAAAAAAATCTGCATGGATAATAACCGTTTTTATTCTTGTCGTTTTTTCACTTGACAGAATATTTCCACCGTCCCCGTTAAAAGATTATTCAAAAGTGATATATGACCGTAATGGTCATATTATTGCATCGTTCCTCACTACTGACGATAAGTGGAGACTTCGCTCGAAACCATCTGAAATTCCCGATTATTTTATTAAAACAATAATATTTAAAGAGGACAGACGATTTTATTATCACATTGGATTTGATGTTTTTTCACTTGTAAGGGCATTTATCCAGAATATTGGTTCCGGGAGAATAATCTCAGGTGCATCCACAATTACAATGCAAACTGTAAGACTTTTACAACCTGCTGAGAGAACCTATCTCAATAAATTTGTTGAAATCCTCCGCGCCGTCCAGATGGAAATGCATTACTCAAAGAATGAAATATTACAGATTTATCTTTCCAATTTACCATTCGGTGGTAATATTGAAGGAATTAAAGCAGCCTCAATAATTTATCTGAACAGAGAGCCATCTTTTCTCAGTTTATCTCAGGCTGCAGCGTTCGCAGTCATTCCAAATAATCCTGGAAAATTAAATCCAATTACAAACCCTGATGGAGTAAAATTTAAAAGGGACAATCTATTAAATGCTCTTCTTTTGGAAAATCATTTTCCTGATGAAATTATCAATGATGCACTTGAAGAAAGTATTCAATTCAGAAGAAGTGAATTTGTGAACAAAGCTCCTCATTATTCTCAATTGATGAAAAATCTAATAGCAGATGACGTAATAAAAGGAAGTATCGATTTAAGATTACAATCATCAATTCAGCAGTCTTTATCAGTTTATGTTCATTCACTGATTCCAAAAAAAATTACAAATGGCGCCTTATTAGTAGTTCACAATCAGACAGGTAAAGCAATTATTTATATAGGGTCAGCAGATTTTACTGATTCTGAAAATAGTGGTCAGGTTGACGGAATCAAATCTGTCCGATCACCTGGTTCAACATTGAAACCTTTTCTCTTCGCAAAAATGATACAGCAAAAAAACCTGAACTCTCAATCAACACTTTACGATATTCCTCTGTTTCTTAATGGTTATGAGCCTGAAAATTATGATGGGACTTATAGTGGAAAGGTAACTTTTAGTGAAGCGCTTGTAAATTCACTAAATGTTCCCGCAGTAAGGATGCTCGATCAATATGGCACAAAAAAGTTTATCAATGATCTTAAAAACTTAGGTTTCGAATCAGTCGCCAAAATGCAAGATAAACTGGGGTTGTCTTTGATTCTTGGTGGTTGCGGAGTTACACTTGAAGAGCTGACCAGGGCATACATGTGTTTGGCGAATAACGGAGCGTTCCGGGCAATAGAATATTCTAAAACAGGTGGCAGTTCGAAGAAAAATGAACAGTTCACAGTTGAGGGCTCAAAGATCATCTCATCAATTCTGGTTTCGACAGAAAGGAATGATTTCCCGGATCATTATCGTTTTGCTGATGACTTTCCAGTTGTTGCGTGGAAGACCGGAACATCGTACGGCAAAAGAGATGCGTGGGCAGTCGGATATTCTTCAGAATACACAGTAGGCGTATGGTTTGGAAATTTTAGTGGTGAGGGGTCCCCGTTCATAAAAGCTTCTGAGATTGCAGTGCCATTTATGTTTGACGTTTTCAGAGTGGTTGCAAGAAATGATAATGAACTCCTGAAAGATCTTAATGAAACTGTTCATGAAACTGAGGTCTGTGAATCATCAGGTATGTTACCTGCTGAATTCTGTGAAAAAAAAGTGAAGGTTCTTGTAACAAAGGAATTTTTGGAGCAAGCCGAAATATGCAATGAATTCCGGGAAATCTATGTCTCAGAAGATGGGAAAGTTTCTTATTGTGTTAATTGCCTTCCGGCAAATAATTATTCAAAAAAGTATGTGGTTAATCAGGATCCCGAATATCTGTACTGGCTCAAAAAAAAATATATCTACCACGATAAAATACCTCCGCATGATACTAAATGTAAAATATATGATCAGTTCCGTCCACCAGCAATTATTTCACCGGTCAGTAAACAAAAATATTTTCTGGAAAGGGAGGGGAGAGGCAAAATTGCTTTATCTGCGGCATCGCCCGAAGAAATTAAAAAACACTTTTGGTATGTTGATGGGAGGTTTATAGGCAGTGGAATATCAGGTAAAACAATATTATTTCAACCTTCTGAAGGTATGAGCGAGATATTGTGTGTTGACGAAAGGGGGAATAGTTCCTCAGTTTCTTTAGAAGTTATCTTATATTGATTATTTTTTTTATTTGCAATTTACCATAATAAATCAGATATTGTGTCTGAATTTATCGGGGGTAAAATGAAAAATAATTTCTTCGTCGTATTGTTCTTTTTTTTATCAATCAACAGTGTTCAGGCACAAAGCAGAGTGCTGGTTGAAATATTTACAAATTCCCATTGCGGTGTATGCCCTGGTGCACACAGTGCACTAAAAGAATATCTTCAAAATTCTGAACATTCAGAGCGGATAGATTATATTTACTATCATATGAAGTATCCTTATCAGGATGATCCGCTTTACCATCACAATACATTACATTCTGATGCTCGTGATCTATATTATGGACCGTTCTTTTTTACTCCTATCACTTTTTTCAATGGTGCAAGACAGCCATCTGGAAATTATGGTCTATGGCAGAATAAATTAGACAGCCTTGCCGGCATAAATAGCGGGCTTGCTATTTCAGTTTCAGGAGTAAGGAATGACGATCATAGCAATATTAAAATTAATGTTGGGGTAATATCACAAAACACAGAATTAGATGGATTAATGCAGATAATTATAACGGAAAATGTTGCTTATCAGGGGAGGAACGGAATTCTGATACATGATAATACAATGCGATATATGCTGGAGCCGGAAGGAATTTATGTTATGATATCCGCAAATTCGACACAAAATTTTGAGCGGACTTTTTCAATTAATCAGGATTGGAATCCCGACAGTCTCAAGGTTTTGGCATTTATTCAATCAAAAAGTGATAAAAATGTACTCGCATCAGGTTCGTTCAGATATTCTGATTTTTTAATTACAGAGACAGCGGAAACAGGGGAATTGCCAATAAATTTTGTGTTAGGGCAAAATTATCCAAATCCTTTTAATCCAGATACAAACATTGATTTTTCGGTTGACGAAACCTCGTACACTCTGCTTGAAGTCTATAATCAGCTTGGGGAAAAGATCGCAGTATTGTTTGATGGAATTGCAGTCTCGGGCAGAGGATATTCGACGAAATTCCAGGGAGAAGGACTTAGTTCAGGAATTTATTTCTACAGATTGCAGTCCGGTTCGAGAAGCAAAATAGCTAAAATGGTTCTATTAAGGTAATCCACAGTATAATTCGAATCAGGCAGACCAAAAGAATTGGTCAATCAGGTTTGAATTATACCTGGGTTAAATTTTGGCATCTCAGGATTATTTGACGCATAAGCGATGGAATCTGAAATAACTCTTCTTGTGTCAAGTGGAGAAATGATATCATCAATCCATAGTCTCGCAGCGCCGTAAAGTGGATTGCTTTTTTCATCGTAGGAATTTTTAATCTCAGAAAATAATTTTTTTCTATCCTCTTCTGTAAAAACTTTATTCCCTTTTTCCATCTGTTTGATTTTTATGTCCAACAGAACACTGCTTGCCTGACTCCCGCCCATCACTGCAATTTTAGCGTTTGGATAAGCATAAATGAAACGCGGATCATATGCTTTGCCGCACATTGCATAATTTCCTGCACCAAAACTATTACCCAGAATAATAGTTATCTTGGGGACGACTGAATTTGCGACGGCATTTACCATTTTTGCTCCGTCCTTGATTATCCCACCGTGTTCGGCCTTACTTCCGACCATAAAGCCGGTAACATCCTGTAGGAATATAAGCGGTATTTTTTTCTGATTGCAATTCATGATGAATCTGGCGGCTTTGTCAGCAGAATCCGAATAAATTACACCTCCGATTTGCATTTCACCTTTTTCAGTTTTTGTGATTGACCGCTGATTTGAAACAATTCCAACAGCCCATCCGTCAATTCTTGCATAAGCAGTTATTATCGATTTTCCAAAGCCTGCTTTGTATTCATCAATCTCAGAATTGTCAGTAATCCTTGCTAATAATTCATAAGAATCGTAGGGCTTAAATGTGTCTTCCGGCAAGATTCCCAATATTTCGTGTTCAGCGAATGATGGTGGAGCGGATTTTATTCGTGAAAATCCTGCATCACCTTTATTCCCAAATTTTGATACCAGACTTCGTATTTGTAAAATACATTCCTTATCGTTTTCCATCACATAATCAGTTACCCCTGAAATATTCGACTGAACGATAGCTCCGCCAAGTGATTCATTATCAATATCTTCACCGATTGCTGCTTTAACAAGGTGAGAACCGGCTAAAAACACAGAGCCTTCGCCCTTAACTATAAGTGCTTCATCACTCATTATCGGAAGATAAGCCCCACCTGCAACGCATGGACCCATAATTGCTGAAATCTGAGGAATTCCCATTGAGGAGATAATTGCATTATTGCGGAAAATTCTTCCAAAATGCTCCTTATCGGGAAAGATATCTTCCTGAAGCGGGAGAAAAACCCCGGCGCTATCTACAAGGTAAATTAATGGTAATCTGTTTTCAATCGCAATTTCCTGAGCCCGCAGATTCTTTTTTGCAGTAATCGGGAACCATGCACCAGCTTTGACAGTTGCATCATTCGCAATGATCACACAATCACGTCCGCTGACTTTTCCTATCCCAAAAATTGTCCCTGAAGAAGGAGCTCCTCCATATTCTTCATACATTCCGTAAGCTGCGAAAAGATTTAATTCATGAAAAGCTATTCCAGAATCGCAAAGGAGAGCAATTCTTTCTCTTGCAGTAAGTTTACCTTTTGCATGTTGTTTTTCAATAGCATTTTTGCCTCCGCCCAGTTTGATCTGAGTCCTGGCGGCTTCAATTTTTCTTAACAGATTTTTTTGGTAATCTTCTCTCTGATTGAATTGAAGATCATTTTTAACGGGATGGCCTATTCTTTTCATTGGAATATTTTTTAATCTCTTAATAAATTTCTGGCGATAACAATTTTCTGAATTTCTGATGTTCCTTCACCGATTGTAAGCAGTTTAACATCACGGTAAAACTTTTCAACAGGGTAGTCTTTTGTGAAACCGTATCCTCCAAAAATCTGAACTGCTTCATTAGCTGCTTTTGTTGCGATTTCGCTAGAATAGAGTTTTGCGTATGCAGCCGATAAATTGATTGGTAAACCAGCATCTTTTTCAGCAGCGCTCTTGTAAGTTAATAATCGTGCAGCCTCGAGTTCAGTGGACATATCCGCCAGCTTAAATTGAATTGCCTGAAATTCAGCAAGAGATTTTCCGAATTGTTTACGATCTTTTGAATAATTAATACTATAATCAAGGCAACCTCCAGCCAGTCCACATCCGAGAGCAGCGATAGAAACTCTTCCGCCCTCCAGTATTTTCATAGCTTGTTTAAATCCTTCTCCCTCATTGCCAAGAAGATTTTCAGCAGGCACCTTGCAATTTTCGAAGATCAGCTGAGTAGTTTCACTCGCTCGCATTCCCAGTTTATTTTCCTTTTTCCCCGGAGAGAATCCCTTCATTCCTTTTTCTAAAATAAAAGCTGATATGCCTTTTGTTCCTTTGGTTTTATCAGTATATGCCATAACAACAGCAATTTCACCTGATTTTCCATGAGTGATAAAATTTTTGGTCCCATTCAGAATATAAAAATCACCAACTTTTTCTGCGGTTGTCAACATTCCTGCGGCATCACTACCGGAGGAAGGTTCAGTCAAACCCCATGCCCCAATTTTCCTCCCTGATGCCAGTTCCTTGAGGTATTTATTTTTCTGAAATGTGTTCCCGAATAAATTAATATGGTTGGTCGCAAGTCCGTTATGGGCAGCTACTGATAAAGCTACCGAAGGATCAATTTTTGCAATTTCTTCAATCACAATCGCGTATTCAACATACCCCAATCCTGACCCTTCAAATTCCGGAGAAACAAGGATACCCAAAAATCCCAATTCGCCTAACTTATGCATTAGCTCTAATGGAAATTCCTGTGACTCGTCAAAATTCATCACAACAGGTTTAATTTGTTTATTTGCAAATTCCCGAATTGTTTCCTGAATCAATAATTGATCTTCATTCAAATCAGTAACAAAATGATTATTAAATCCTGGTTCAGACATAGAATATTATCTCCTAAAACTTTTCTTATAATTTAATAATATTTCCTCAGCAACACTGTATGGCGATAATTTGCCGACACTTATCGATTTCAGAGAATCGAGCAACTGCATTTCTCTCTCATTACTCCAGAGATCATCATCAATAAGTTTCTGTACAATCTCTTTAACTCTGCTTTTAGCGTTAATTTCTCGCCTCTCATTTAAAGTACCTGTCGAAGTTAAAAAGTTCCTATGACGTGTTATTTCATTCAGAATATCCTGAATTCCTTTATTTTCGGTGCCAACAGAACGAATAATTCCCGGCTGCCATGGATCGTGAACAGTATTCCGCATCGTGAGTACTGTTCTGAGTGCTGAATAAGCAGATTCGGCACCCGGTCTATCGGATTTGTTAAGAATAAAGAAATCTGCAATTTCCATGAGACCCGCTTTCATAGCCTGAATTGCATCTCCGGACTCAGGAACAAGAATTACTGCAACACTGTCTGCAGCCCTAACAATATCAAGTTCTGATTGTCCAACGCCAACAGTTTCAAATATGATAATATCGTAACCTGCCGCATCCAGTACATCAGCAGTATCTACTGCTTTTTTGCACAATCCCCCCAAACTGCCTCTCGTTGCCATACTGCGGATAAAGATATTATCGTCTAAGCCAAGTTCTGTCATTCTAACTCTGTCGCCAAGAAGGGCTCCGCCTGTAAAAGGGCTTGTCGGGTCAATGGCGATTATCCCTACTCTTTTTCCAAGCTGAAGAAATTGTCTGGAGAGCAGATTAGTTATAGTTGATTTACCGGCACCTGGAGGCCCCGTTATTCCTATACGATAGGCTTCTCCTGTTCTGTGGTGAAGACTTTTTAAAGTTGCAAGTGAAAAATCCTTTTCAAGTTCAATACCGGATATCAGTCGACTTATTGTTTTTTTTGATGCCAACCATGAAGCAATATTGTTTGCTGGGGAGGTAGGGATTTTCGTCATTTGTACAAATTATTCTCTAAAATATATTCTTTAACTTTTTCTGGTACCATAAAATCGATGGATCTGCCTGATTTTACTCTATTTCTTATTTCTGTGGATGAGATGTCAATTCTGGGAGTATCAAGGAAAACAGCATCTTTAAAGAATCGATTTCTGTCACCACTGGCATTGGAATTTCTTTTTAATACAAGAAGTTTTACTTTTTCGACTATAAGATCAGGTTTCATCCACTTTTCGAATACCAGGAGGTTATCATAGCCAATAATAATCTCTAAAATGTTTTCCGGTGATGAAAGTTCTTCAATTGTCTGGTAAGTATAACTTATCTGTTTTCGGTTGATTTCAAAATCACTGACAATAAACCCCTCTAAACCGAAAAGTGCCAATTGCAGCATATTTAAACGATGAAATGCCGGCGTTGGCATAAAATCGGTTTTAAGCGGTGACTGATAATTCGGCATAAAAATTATACTATCAGCTTTTCTGTTCTCAAAAACAAATCTGGCGGTGATCAGGTGACCAATATGAACTGGATCAAATGTTCCGCCGAATAGTAGTATTTTATTTTTCACGCAATAAAAATTAATTCGTTTCCATGATTACTTTCTAAAGTCAATATTACAGAAAATTCCTGAATTTTTTGCAATCTGACAAAATCAAAAGCATTAACAGGAACAAAATAAAAAATATAAAGGAATTCCTAATGTAATTGTATATATTAGTTGAATCTAATTGAGCAATAATCAATTTGAATATTGATGCATTTGACACTGGAAAGGTAATGCTTGATTATCAAAAACCGCTTTCATATATTAGAATTTTAAATTTTTAAAAAAATGAATATCAAATTTGTAAATTTTAGCGATGGTATTCATCAGTTTGACTTTGATGAAAAAATAGAATCCCTTCAGTGGGGAGAGTCGCCATTTATTGGTAGTTTGCTCGCTAAGGTCAAAATGGATAAATCGGCATACCAGATTGTACTGGAATGCAGTGTCTCCTGTGAGGCAGTGTTGACATGTGATCGATGTGCCGTGGATTTCAGAAAACGTTTAGATAATAAATTTGTTCTTACATATATTTTTACAAGAGATAAAATAAACGAAGACAGTGAACTTGATGTTTATTATTTAGCACCCGAAGTAACGTCGATAAATCTTGCTTCAGATATTTATGATTATCTGGAACTTGCACTTCCGCTTAAAACATTATGTAAAGATGATTGTAGAGGAATATGTATTCGTTGTGGAACAAATCTAAATGAGTCTCAGTGCAATTGTAATCAGGAAGATGAAAATCCGGTCTGGGGACCGCTGAAAAGTTTGAAAAATAATTTAGAATAGCAGAGGAAATTATGCCTAATCCGAAAAGAAGACATTCAAAGTCGAGAAGAGATAAAAGGAGAACACATTATAAAGCTACAACTCCTTCCTTATCAAAATGTGATAACTGTGGTGAAATGAAGTTAAATCACCGTGCTTGCCCCAATTGCGGCTACTATGCAAAAAGGTCGATGTTCGTACCGGAAGCATAAAAGCCGGATAAAATGACCCATAAAAATTCTAAATCTGTAATCGTCGTTGATGCGATGGGAGGAGATTTTTCTCCCCTCAACGAAGTACTCGGAGCTGATTTGGTTTCCCGGGAACGGGATGATATTGACATAATATTGGTCGGAGATAAAAATAAAATTTCCGATGTTATGCTCAAGCATAAAATAACCTGGCCTGAAGACAAGATTGTTCATGCCGACGAAGTAATAACAATGCATGATAATCCGACCTCAGCAATAAAATCCAAGCCAAATTCTTCATTAGTGGTAGGCGCAAAACTTGTACGGGAAAAAATTGCAGATGGATTGATCAGCGCTGGCAATACTGGAGCAATGCTTGCCGTCTCAACCCTTGTCATAGGAAGAGTGAAAGGTGTGGGAAGGCCCACTATCGGAGTACCTCTTCCCACAGCTGACGGCGGTGTCTGTAATCTTTTTGATGCTGGAGCAAGTGTTGACTGTAAGCCGCAGCATTTGCTTGAGTATGCGATTATGGGCAGCATCTTTGCCCGCGAGATATTTGGTATTAAAAATCCGAAGGTCGGGCTTCTCAGTGTAGGTGAGGAAGAGTCAAAAGGCAACGAGTTGACTTTACTCTCCCATAAACTGCTAAAAGAGACCAAACTGAATTTCATTGGGAATATTGAGGGAAGAGACATACTTAAAGGTACCTGCGATGTCGCTATCTGTGATGGTTTTGTTGGCAATGTTATATTGAAATTTGCGGAGAGTATGATAACTCTGCTCAAGGGAAGACTCGGACTTTACGCCAATGAGAGTATCTTCAAGAAAATTAAAATTGGACTGATGAGAGGCACATTAAAGAAAGTGCTTGGTGATCTTGATTATCAAAAGTATGGAGGAGTGCCCCTTCTCGGAATAAATGGTGTGTCAATAATCGGACACGGATCAAGCTCACCATTAGCAATAAAAAATATGATTATTCGCGCCCGCGAGATCCATGCTAAAGATCTTGCATATAAAATTGAGGAATCGCTTAAGGAATATGCGGAACAGTCAAAAAATTAAAGCAGTAATTACCGGTGTGGGAATGTATGTTCCCGAAACAATTCTGGATAATAAATACTTGGAATCCATTGTTGAGACAAACGATGAGTGGATAAAATCACGAACGGGGATTTCCGAACGAAGAATTCATAAAAGCGGACCTACAAGTGACATGGCCGCCAAATCTGTACTGGATCTGATGAAATCTACTGGTCTTAGAGCAGAGGAGATTGATCTTATTATTGTTGCCACCGTAACACCGGATATGTTTTTTCCTGCCACGGCCTGTCTCGTACAGGACGCAATCGGAGCAAAAAATGCCTGGGGATTTGATCTTTCGGGAGCTTGCTCAGGATTTCTTTTTGCGCTGGAAACAGGTGCAAATTTTATTGAGACAGGTAACTATAAAAAAATTGTTGTTGTGGGTGCCGATAAAATGAGTGCAATTGTTGATTACACCGATCGGAATACTTGTATTTTGTTCGGTGATGCTGCCTCAGCAGTACTCCTTGAACCAGGCGAGGATAAGAAATATGGAATTCATGATTCGCTGCTACATATTGATGGTTCCGGAAAAGAAAGCCTCTACATGAAAGGCGGCGGATCATTAAATCCAGCCACTCATGAAACTGTTGATAATAAATTACATTATATTTATCAGGACGGCAAAGCGGTTTTTAAAGTTGCCGTCAAAGGTATGGCTGATATTTCAGTTGAGATAATGAAAAAAAATAATCTCAAGTCCGAAGATATTGCCTATCTTGTGCCTCATCAGGCTAACCTGAGAATCATTGATGCCACCGCTGAAAGAATGGGGCTTGGTAAAGATAAGGTTATGATCAATATAGGAAAGTATGGTAATACAACGGCTGCAACAATACCATTAGTAATGACTGAATATTACAGATCAGGCAAATTGAAGAAAGGCGACAATCTTATTCTTGCTGCATTTGGCGCAGGATTTACCTGGGGTTCCATTTATCTTACCTGGGGTATTGACTGATATGGGTAAAAGAGCCTTTGTTTTTCCAGGTCAGGGATCACAGTATATCGGCATGGCTAAAGATCTATATGAAAATTCTGTTGAAGCCAAAGAGATGATCAGGACGGCTGAAGAAGCTGCTGGTGTTGGTCTATCGCACATAATGTTTAATGGACCTGAAGAATCGCTTAAAATGACTGATATTACTCAGCCTGCTATCTTTCTTCATAGCGTTGTTCTTGCTTCAATTATCAGAATTCTCGAACCAGATATGACAGCAGGACACTCCCTTGGTGAATATAGTGCATTGGTCTGCGCCGGTTCTATTCAGTTCTATGATGCTATGAAGGTTGTCCGATTCAGAGGAAAATCTATGCTGCAATCGGGTATCGATTATCCCGGGACTATGGCAGCAATAGTTGGTCTATCTGCTGAAAAAACAGAAAAAGTTTGTGAAGAATCCTCTTCGGTTGGAATTGTACAGTGTGCAAATTTCAATTCTCCCGGACAAATTGTGATCTCAGGATCAGTTGATGGTGTCAGGAAGGCTATGGAGGGCTGCAAAGCAGAAGGAGCAAAACTTGTAAAAGAACTTGTTGTCAGCGGAGCATTTCATTCACCTCTGATGCAGAATGCTAAAGACAAATTATTTACCGAACTTAAGTTGAATAATTTTTACAAAGCAAGAATTCCGGTTTATGCAAATGTTTCAGCCGAACCAATAACATTTCCCGAAGATATTAAAAGATTACTTTTTGAGCAGGTTACTGCGCCGGTTTTGTGGGAACAAACAATTCGGAACATGATCAGAGATGGGGCTGACGAATTTGTAGAGGTCGGACCTGGAAAAGTGCTTCAGGGGTTAATTAAACGAATTGATTCTTCTGTGAAAGTTTGGGGAATTGATAAATATCAGGAAGTAATACCTTACCTTTGATTTGTAAAGTTTTCATATTTTCAGCAATATTTATTATTTTGATTAAAACAATATAAGTTCAATAACAGATGAATGGTCAGATTAAAAGAAGAGCTGTCGTAACGGGTGGAACCCGCGGGATTGGAAGAGCTATCGTAAAAGAGCTAGCTTCCAGGAGTTGCTGTGGCGTATTATTTTCGGATGTTGTTTTTGCTTATAATAGCTGTGAAGAATGCGCCGAAGAAATAGAGCGTGAGATTGGCAATCCATTAACAAAAGTATATTCAATGAAAGCTGATGCCACTTCATTTGAAGAAGCCGAGCAAACGCTTGCTTATGCAGCAGAAAAACTTGGCGGGATTGATATTCTTGTTAATAATGTTGGAATTACCAAGGATAATCTTTTATTGAGAATGTCAGAAGAAGAATTTGATGCAGTAATTAATGTCAATCTTAAAAGCGTTTTTAATTATACGAAAGCAGCCTTAAAATATATGATCCCGCAAAGATTTGGCCGGATAATTAATATCTCTTCAATTGTCGGGGTAATTGGAAATCCCGGACAGTCAAATTATTCCGCATCGAAGGCAGGTGTAATTGGTTTCACGAAATCTATTGCGAAGGAAGTCGCTTCTCGTGGTATCACAGTTAATGCGATAGCTCCCGGTTTTATTGAAACTGATATGACTAAAAAATTGAATGAAAAGCAAAGGGAAGCACTTTTGTCGAATATTCCTTTAAAGAGGATGGGACAACCTGAAGATATTGCAAAAGTAGTAAGTTTTCTGTGCAGTGATTCTGCAGATTATATGACTGGTCAGGTAATAGCCGTTGACGGCGGTCTCGGGATGTAATTTATATTTATTAACAACAACTTATAACTTATTTAAGGAGTTAAGAAATGGATGCAGCAGAAGTACGTGAAAAAGTAAAAAGTATCATCATGGATAAATTGGGAGTTGACGATTCCCAGATCACAGATGGTGCATCATTTCAGAACGATTTGGGCGCTGATTCACTTGATATAGTTGAATTGGTCATGGGGTTTGAACAGGCTTTTGATATTCAGATCCCTGATGAAGACGCTGAGAAGATCGGAACTGTTGGTGATGCAGTAAAATATCTTCAGGAGAAAAAGGGATAATTTGCCGGGGGCTGACTGAACAGCCTGTTCAGAGAATTAAACCTTATGCAGAATTATCCAGTTGAACAACTTTTAGTCAACCCCAAATTTCCCCATATATCAGGAGAGATCCCATGCGAAAACGAGTAGTTGTGACTGGTCTTGGCGCAGTTACGCCGATTGGTAATACACTTGAGGAATATTGGCAAGGTTTGAAAGAGGGTAGAAATGGAGCCGGACCACTTACAAAATTTGATCCGGTAAATTTCGACACAAAATTTGCCTTTGAAGTAAAAAATTTTGATCCACTACTATACATAGACAAAAAAGCAGTCCGCCGAATGGACCTTTTCACTCAATATGCAGTTGCAACATCTATTATGGCAATTCAGGATTCAGGAATCAATACCGAAGAAATTGATCTGGAAAGAGCTGGAGTTGTTTACGGAAGTGGTATTGGCGGCATGGAAACATTTGAACAGCAACACCGTGCTTTTCTTGAGTTTGGTCCTGGAAGGGTAAGCCCGTTTTTTGTGCCGATGATGATATCGGATATTGCTGCCGGGCAGATATCGATGCAATTTAAGTTTCGTGGACCAAATTATGCAACTACCTCAGCATGCGCAACTTCATCTCATGCTATCGCTGATGCATTTATGATTATTCAGCGTGGAACATCGGATGTTATGATCTGCGGGGGTTCCGAAGCATCCATAACTAAAATGGCATATGCAGGTTTCAATTCGGCAAGAGCCATGTCCACATGGAACGATCGTTTTATGGAAGCTTCCCGTCCATTTGATAAAGATAGAAATGGATTTGTAATGGGTGAGGGTTCAGGCACACTCATTCTTGAAGACTATGATCATGCAGTTAAAAGAGGCGCCAAAATTTACGCCGAGCTCATCGGTGTCGGATTAACGGGTGATGCTTTTCATCTCACTGCCCCTGCCCCTGAAGGAGAAGGCGCTTTCAGGTCGATGAGAGACGCATTACGCGATGCCGGAATTCAAACAACCGATATTGATTATATCAATGCTCATGGCACCTCAACTGAGCTTAATGATCTTAATGAAACTAAAGCAATTAAGAATCTTTTTGGTGAACATGCTTATAAAATGAATATAAGTTCGACTAAATCGATGACCGGACACCTTCTAGGCGCTTCAGGAGCTATTGAGAGCATTGCTGCTGTAATGGCTCTGAAACATGGAATCATTCCTCCTACAATAAATCTTGATGAACCATCCCCGGAATGCGACTTAAACTACACACCAAAAGTAGCCGTCAATCGCGATATTAAGTATGCACTGAGTAATACATTTGGATTTGGCGGACACAACGCCTCATTAATTTTTAAGAAATTCCAGTAGTAATTTGTTCTCAGAGATTCTTAGATCAATAGGGAGATTCTTTTTTTTAAAGGAAAAAAAATCTCCCTTATCTGAGAAACGTGTTAAGGACTCAATACTAAAACTTAAATCCATTCTGCCATTCAGGATTAAAGATACCGGTTTATATATTAAAGCCCTGACCCATCGGTCATACTTAGAAGTAACCCATTTGAATTTAAGATGTAATGAACGGCTTGAGTTTTTAGGTGATGCCGTATTAGATTTGATTGCCTCTGATTACCTTTTCAGAAAGGACACCGCCCTTAGCGAGGGCGACCTGACCAAAATCAGAAGTAATTTTGTTGACAAATACTCACTTGCAGATACCGGAATCAAGCTGGGTCTTGATAAAATAATCCTGACAAATCGTAATTATTTCCGAGATAATGATAAAGCTATCAGATCAATTGTTGCTGATGCTTTTGAGTCATTGATCGGGGCAATTTATTTAGATCAGGGACTGAAGGCAGCCGCCTCATTCGTGGAAAAAACATTGATTCTACCCGGTATTGAGGCAGGACTTGACAAAACGGACGAAAATTATAAGGGCTTATTATTAGAGTATTCTCATCTTAAGAAATGGGACCAGCCAAATTACATCATCCAATCTGAGACCGGACCTCAGCATAATAAAAAATTTGTGATTGAAGTAAAACTTCATGATGAAATACTGGGTTCGGGTGTTGGATCAAGCAAAAAAGAAGCTGAGCAGGAGGCTGCAAGAGCTGCATTAATTACACTCAAAATTAAAAAGTTATCCGGAAATATTTAAGGCGATTTTAGCAGCCATAACCGGAATTTGTAGCAGTTCTTTTAACTATATTTAAATATAAAAATATTTCTTCTAAGGTAATTAGTATGCTTAATGAACAAAATTGGGAATTATTTAAGAACAGACATATTGGGCCCGATTCGGCAGAAACCATTGAGATGCTTAAAACAATAGGCGTAAATTCTCTGAATGAACTCATTGATAAAACTGTTCCAAAAGGTATTAGATTAGAAAAACCGCTTGAACTTGGGAAGAACCTGACTGAATTTGAATTTCTCCGACATCTGAGTGAAATAGCATCTAAAAACAAAGTATTTCGTTCTTATATCGGTATGGGTTATTACCCCACAATTCTTCCCGGTGTGATAAAAAGAAATATCCTTGAAAATCCAGGTTGGTACACTCAATATACACCATATCAGGCGGAGATTTCTCAAGGGAGACTCGAAGCCCTGATCAATTTTCAGACTATGGTTTCCGACCTCACCGGTATGGAAATATCAAATGCATCTCTCCTTGATGAAGGTACTTCCAGCGCCGAGGCCATGGCAATGTTGCATTCAACAAGGAAGACTTTAAAAAAGAATTCAAACACTTTTATTATTGATTCAGAGATTTTTCCGCAGACAAAGTCAGTCATAAAACTCAGAGCCGGCAAACTTGGAATTAAAATTAAGGAATTAAAATTGACTCCTGATTTTATTTTTAATCAGGAAGATTTTGCTGTTCTCTTGCAGTATCCGGATAACAATGGAGAAATTCGTGATCTGTCAAAACTTATCAGCAATATTAAAAGTCAGGGGTTGACAGTCTGTGTTGCATCGGATTTACTCGCATTAACCTTATTGACACCCCCTGGTGAATTAGGTGCTGATGTTGTTGTCGGTAGTGCACAAAGATTTGGTGTCCCCATGGGATACGGCGGACCACATGCAGCATATTTCGCTACGAAAGAAGAATACAAAAGATTTCTACCCGGAAGGATAATCGGAGTTTCGCAGGATGCTTCCGGAAAGCCAGCTTACCGGATGGCGCTTCAAACACGCGAACAACATATAAAACGGGAAAAGGCAACAAGTAATATTTGTACAGCACAAGTATTGCTGGCTATTATGTCAGGAATGTATTCCGTTTATCATGGCAAGGAAGGACTCGTCAGGATTGCCAAAAGAATTAACAGTTTAACAAATCTTCTGCAGAGTGCTTTGAAGCAAATCGCGTATGAATTGCCAAATAAATACTATTTCGATACGCTAAAGATTAAAACTTCCAGTCAAGCTGAAACAAAAAAAATCAGGGAAATTGCATTAAAGAAAAAGATTAATTTCCGTTATTTTAATGATGGATCAATTGGAATATCCCTCAGTGAATATGATGGTATGGAAGACATTTCCCAGATTGCTGAAATATTTGCAAGTGCCAGGGATACTCAGATAGATATCGATTCGATCCTGACAAATTCTAAGAATGCGTCAATTCCTGAAAACCTCGAGAGGAGTTCTGCTTTCCTCGAACATCCGGTTTTTAATTCCTACAGAAGTGAAACCGAGATGCTCAGGTATATTAAAAAACTCGAGAAAAAAGATTTATCCCTTACAACATCGATGATTCCTCTCGGTTCCTGTACGATGAAACTGAATGCATCTACTGAAATGTTTGGAATAACCTGGCCGGAATTTGCAGAATTACATCCCTTCATTCCTGAAGATCAGGCTGAGGGTTATCAATATATTTTTGACGAATTGAAATGTCAGCTTAATGAGATAACTGGTTTTAACGGGGTATCTTTGCAGCCAAACTCGGGGGCACAAGGCGAATACACTGGTCTTATGGTTATCCGCGCTTACCAGGAACATTTTGGACAAGGGCACAGGGATATTGTACTGATCCCATCTTCTGCTCATGGTACTAATCCTGCAAGTGCTGTCATGGCAGGGTGTAAAGTAGTTATTGTGAAGTGTGATGACATGGGGAATATCGACGTCGTAGATTTAAAAAGCAGAGCTGAGCAATTCAAAGAGAATCTTTCAGCTCTCATGGTGACTTATCCTTCAACACACGGCGTTTTTGAGGAATCCATTAGAGAAATCTGCGAAATTGTTCATTCTTTCGGCGGACAGGTTTATATGGATGGTGCAAATTTAAATGCTCAGGTTGGACTAACG